>ERZ511473.101-NODE-101-length-207168-cov-27.252305_pt1 | contig 207168 bp, 155 predicted proteins | sample MGYA00374947_ERZ511473 | MGnify/ENA primary metagenome ERZ511473 (study PRJEB26303, sample SAMN06343854) | sediment metagenome | isolation source: hot spring sediment | place: Canada: British Columbia | collected 2012-09-26 ...
GGCAGTAATACAGGTTCCGCCGGCACGCTAATAATACAGACTTAGTGCGGCATCGAGTTCGCGGGCGGTAAACTTGAAGCGGTCGCCCGCAAAACTGGGGATGAGTCAGCTCTGTAACTCACTGGCAAGCATCCGGGTCCGCAAGCATGTCGATTAGTGATTCAAGGATTCGACCAGCTTCTGTTGGTTCGTAATTTTCATCAAAGCCTATCTGAATCAGAATGTCCCCTAGGTATTCTTGCAATTCGGAGGCTTCTTCCTCGCTCAGCTGAAGCATGAGCCTATTATGTGTGATTATAAGCTTTTTGAGAAGCTTCCACAGCAGCCTATCATCTTGCAGAAAGCTAACGAGATGTCGAAAGTTGGACACCGATAATCGTAGATTCTTCATCATCAGTTCCTCACTGCGGTGACTTCGGCCACACGGTGACTATGCGCCCTGTCTCAGGGTTTACAACAACTACTGGATTATTGCCTATGAATTTTACAGATGGCTGGCCGTCCGGGTCAATTTGACTTACTATTTGGATAGGATTTTTTAACGCGTCCAGCATAGCTCTGGCAGAGACACCCTCCCGCTTGTAGCCCCCTATCACGCGGTCGATTCCGTGCTTTGTCAGCCCACGCACTACCGTCCCATCCTTGGCAATAATAACCGGCCGCCCCTGTCTAATCGTTGGGCCCGCTGGTTCGGCCCGGGGAACGACGCGCTGGATGCACCGCCAACCGTAGCGGCCAGCGTAGCGAAGGCCAAGAGCAGCTCCGTAGCCGCCAATAACTTCGCCCAACGGTTCTAAGTTTCCCTCAGTGACCGCCTCTTCAATCGCTATATATGTGCTGGACAAACCTAGGAACAATAAATCCAGTGCCGTCGTCTCTGCTAACTCCCAGAACCCATCTAAATCCCCACGACGCAGACGGTCTTCTAATGCCTGGCCGTAGTAACTCCTAGCCTCGTAGCCAAAGGACAGGTTGGTACCAAAACCATAATCCACCAGACCTAACGCAGTATCCACAGATGTGCCGACGATGTCCACGGGGATGAGCACGGCTTCGTGAACCACGCCCCGAAAGCCGTTCCAGATGCCGCGTCCGAAACTCTTGACTTTATCCCACCATGATAGCCCGGTCGGATCAACATAGCTAACCGGCTCATTGAACACATAGCGGTAGAGATTGGTGTCGCCGGCGGTGAACGAGAACGGGTCTTCGCGCGGGAAGTGGCCGTGGTGCTGGTACAACTATAGGAAGACTAAGCAACTTAGTTGCGGGTCGTACCAGCGGGCACGGTAGTGATACAGGCTTAAGGCGGCATCGAGTTCGCGGGCCGTGAACTTGAACCGGTCGCCTGCCGCCGGTTCGTTTCAGTTAGAGCATCTCCGAAACGCGTAGGAGGTATGAGTGGCAGATCATAATTCGAGGCACCCTCGGTTTTTGTGTCATTAGCTAAATTGGCCTAACTCTTAGGGGTCATTTGGATGGAAAGTGGCCCATATACTTGCCGACGCTACAGATGCATGAATCGTTGGGCAGCATTTCCCGTCATTGATTCGCTTACTATTCAGCGATTTCTGCTCCATAATAGTAACAAGCCATATGCAATCATGAGTAATCCGGGAACCCACGGAAGTGCCCTATTCCGCCTCAGACGCCGGTAAACGGCCAGGTGGCAGGGCCTTTGCCAAAGATAAATTCGCTTAAAAGACGCACATACCGTTGTAAGTATGGCTAGCGCGACACCTGCTGCACTTAGCACGTAGCCCAACCTCGCGTCCAGATCGCCGTGCGCGAGGGCCTGACAGGAGACCCAGCTGAGCATAACACTTGCTAAGGTACCAGCTAGGCATTGCGCGATGTAGCACGAGCGAGCTATAAGGACCGTGTTGTATAAATAGCTGCGGGCGCAACACGTCTTCCACAATGGCTTCCGCGCGACTAGCGCCATAGCTCCTAAGATCACCAAGCTCGCGGCGAAGATCGTATCCACACCCATCGACAAGAAGACGTACCAGATTCCGCCACCGGGCCCGAAAGATCCTAATAGTACTATTTCCCAAAAATCAGGAGGCGGTGGGAAATTCTGTGGCAGCTTCGTCCACCCTATTTGTATTCCACAGCCTAAACGTTTTCCAGAAAAGCGAGGAACAGGCCACCCCCAGTTGAATCCTATGCACTGGTAACAAGGCTAAGTACTGTATCTGTGTCCCATGAACAGGCCACCCCCAGTTGAATCCTATGCCCACGTTTATTCCTGGAGATATTTGCTGAAACAGAGGCGCCCAACTGATACTCCATCCGGGTATCTGTATCCCGATGTAAGGGTGGACATTCGGCCATGGCCACCAGGGGGCACCGCCGAAAGCGGGCGGCCCATCGGCATCTACTTCCGTGGCAATCCGCCGGTCGAAAACATCATAGATATAGTGCGTGCGATAAGCCACGTGACACAAACCGTTTCTGGAGCTGTCGTTCCATGGGCGGAAGTGCCATGTTGTACATACCAGCAGTTTACCCGATTCCATGAAATGGGTAGGTGCTATACGGATGTCCAACGGGGAGCGGGCTGGGGTGAGGGAATGGCGGTCGGCGAGTCGGAAGTTTGGCGTTTGTTCGCGCCCGGTAACGCCGACAAAGTCAACACAATTGCGTGCCGACGACCGATTCCGAAGCTGGGCAGACGCCCTACATCCGATAAACCAGCGACGACAGCAACGCCGTTGCCGTGGCTAGCCTCCACTTTGTCCCATGGCCGTACCCGCGCCAGACCGATGACCTCCACGAAATCTCCTTCCCTCTTCGTGTGTTCCCGCTGCCAAGGGGAATGACCGGGGAGAGGGAAACCTGGCGGGCCTGGGAATCGCTGAACGAAGCGGAAAAGCCGATCCCAGCGTCATCTGCTATGACTGGAATTCGACGGGCCAGCAAAGAGCGAAGCATGCCAGCATTGTTAGGCCGACCTGTGAGTCGCACCGTGTGGCCGAATCTTAACCTGCTGCATTGCAGCAATGCCCAACCTTCGGGGAAGAGCCCAGCGACGGATGGCGTAAGCCCGCCGTGGCACGTGGGCGTAGCTGTTTTAGCCCTGCTACTGGCTGCTCCGTGCTCCGGCTGGTCTCAGGAAACTGCCGATGGGATCGAGTTTGCCCGTCAGTTACCCAGCGAGGCCAAGCAACACGTTTACCTGTTTTTCTTGAACGGGATAGATCCGCTGGAGTTCGGCAATCTCAGCGGTCTGCGGGATTTTTGCCGCGATCTGGGATTTGCCAAGAGCTGGTACGGTCAGTTTTACCATCGCTGGTACTTCCAGCGTGTCATTGAAGACATCCATCAACGCGACCCGGAGGCTCGGTTGGCGATCATCGGGTTCAGTGCGGGTGCACTGGCAGCCCGTGATCTCGCTCATGCTCTCAATCGCGAGGACATTGCTGTAGATTTGCTCGTGTATATCGGCGGAGCGACGTTGACCAACTCCCGACGAAGTCGCCCCGAGAATGTGCGTCGGCTCATTCACATCCGTGCCAATGATCCCATTTTCCGCGGTTGGGCCATTGAAGGCGCCGACAATCTCAAATGCGAAGACGCCTGGCACTTTGGCACGCCCATGCACCCGGAAACCCGCCGCCTGTTAGCCGAAGCCCTGGGCGAGGTTGCTGGCCGCATTCCCGTCGCGCAGCCACCCGCTACCATCTGGCGACCTGCAGAGACCCTGCAGGTTGCTTCGGCTCCACCGCCTCAGAATCGCAGCAACGGCGACAGCAATCCTGTTCATCTCACCGGCCAGCAATCCGGCTCGGCCAATGCCCCGCCCACGCGACCAATCGCCTCCAACCGACCCGATCCGAACTGGGATTTTCTCCGAGCGACACGGCAACTGCGAGAGGTTCCGCCCCCCGACTACTCTGGTTTGCCTGCATACCAGAAGTGAAATGGCTGCCACCCCTCACGCTGCTGGCCCCCCTTGCAACAGAATTCCCGTTATCGCCGAATCAGCATTCGTTCTAAGTTCTCCAGTGCCAGCAAGAGAGGGTCCTGATACTCGATTCGCAAGAGTTTCAGTCCCGCCACTCACACACTAAGCTTGGGATGCGTTCCTGGAGCTTCTGAACCAGCTTTTGGGTAAGTCCGGTGCGTACAGCCACGCTGACGGCCACCACAGCGATAACAAGGACCGGCACCGCACTCACCACAAAACACTGCGCCAGCTGAACTCTCCCGGAAGGAATTCATGCAGTGCAGGTCTGTGGTCGGTAAGGGCTGGCCAATCGGCCCCGAGGTATTGCCCATGAATAGTGACAATCGGGCTTGGCATGGAGAACCAGAACACCACCGCGGCAAAGGTGGCTCACCAGAACGGTGCTCGCCGACGCCCTGCCGACTTCGCTACCACTTCCTGAATAACTTCGCGGCAGCGCTTTTGAAAGTTCTGCACGCCTACGACGCGCACTTTGGCATTCTCCGCCTCGCTAAACTCTTCCTGCCGAAACCGGGCCACATGTCGGCGCAGCGCTGAACTAAGGGCTGCAATTGTCTTTCCACCTCCAGACGAAACGGGTTGGTTTGCCAGGGCAGTTCGCCAGCACCGCTCAGTCTTGCAAACCTGAGCAACATTACGCACTACTTGCCAGAACGTGAGTATCGCCGACGGCCCGCTGCCAAGAAGGACAATACTAATCATTCCCAGGCTTTTTGTGCCAGAACCAACACGCGCAGCAAAGTCGGATAAGGAAAAGACGAGCCCGGTGTGCCGCACAGCTACTCAGCACGTAACGGTTGCCTGACCTGCAGGGACTGCTCGGCTTGGTTTGCCAGTAAACACGTGGCCAATGATGCCGGCAAGATCATTTCCGACGGCCACCATCGGGGTGTGAGCTCGCTGTGCTTGCGCCGGTTGTCCAGGACGCTCTCTGCTCTTACGGTCGCCGAGGCGTTAGCGTTCCCAGCCGGGGATGTCGAAATCCATAGTCCCATAGACCTCAGGCGACTTGAACTCCGACCCCAGGCCTTTGACGATGCCGGGCAGGATTTGTAATGTGAATATGCTTACGAACCGGCGATTGCCCGCCGGTATGGCAGCATGGGCATGACGAAATGACTGCTGGAATTATGTGCCCCATTCGGGCAGATGTATTTGGGGGAACCACAGATGACCAAACGTCCCAACGCGGTGACTTTCAAAGGCAATCCGCTGACCCTGGTTGGCCCGGAACTCAAGCCGGGGGATAAGGCCCCGGATTTCGTGTGCTTTCGATTCCTTCCCGACAAGGGTCTGGTGAAGGTGAGCCTGGCGGATGCGCTGAACGGCAAAGCGACGCTTTTCAGCGTGGTGCCGTCGCTGGATACGCCGGTCTGCAGCACGCAAACCCAGAAGTTCAATGCCGCCCTTGGAGAACTCGCTGGCAAAGTGAATTGCTACACCGTGAGCGTGGACTTACCCTTTGCCCAGAATCGCTTCTGCAGCACCTGCAACATCACGAACTCGATTCCGCTATCCGACTATCAGGAGCGTTCGTTCGGCCAAGCATACGGTGTGCTGATTGACGAATTGAAACTGCTGGCCCGCAGCGTATTCGTTGTGGATAAGAACGGCATAATCCGCTACTGCCAGATCGTACCGGAGGTGACGCAGGAGCCGGATTACGACAAAGCCCTGGCCGCTCTGAAATCGCTGCTGTGAAACTACCCGGGTCGCAGACAAACTGCTGCCAGCCTTGAGGGCGACCGTCGGGCATCAACTCGACGTTGCCGGCTTTGCCTGGACGCGAGCGGTGTTACCGAACCATTCCCGAATCATACAGCCGCCGCAACCGCCGTGCATCTGGGCGGCTGCGGATTGTGCAGTGACCACATGGTCAGTTCGCACACCACACTTGCCGACATCTGGACTAACCTGGCGGGGGGCTACCTGAGCGCAGGCACAGTGGCCCTGGCTACAGCCCGATCGCTGTCCATCACCCCTGGCCGGGAGCCAATGCGAGCCCGCTTGCAGCCGCTGTTCCCAGGCTTGGTCGGCGTCCAGCCATTCGTCGGCATCGTACCATTCCGTCGGCATCTGGAAATGCCGTTCCAGCAGCGTGCTCAGCTGGGCAATCGTCCCGGGCAGCAAACCGAGATACAGTACGCCCAGCCGCTGCGGCTGATAGACACATTCCAGATCGCAAACAAGCCCCGGAGCACCACTGGCCCGCAGTTCGCTTTCCAGCCATTCGGCGATTTCGCGAAGACGCTGAGTGTGTTCGTGCAGGAATGGGTCTCCCTCTGCCAAGGGACGCAAAATATCCCCTGTCGGCTTATTGCGATGAAGCAGAGTGAGCAGTTTCCGAGAATCTGGCCCCGCAACATACGGCTTGTCATCCACTGGCCAGAGCACACGCCCGGTCTCCACGCCGCGGTGTGACCGTAACAAGACCAGCTGTCCACGCTCCAACCTTGTCGCTAACGGCATGCGAAACCGGGCACAGTAACCTACCAGGCCGTAAATCACCCAGTATTGTCGGGCTTCGCTGGCCACGAGGGGCTCGCGACCCCTTCCTGTCTGGCCCGATTGTGTGCTGTCAATGTCGGAAATGCGCATAAGCCGTCCGATCGCTACGCCGGTGCCGCGGCAGGCTTGCACCCCAGTTGCTTTTTGCCATGCCCTTGTCCTTTGCAAAGTTGTCGCGGGGGCGAATACCTCCCTTCCAGGGTATCCGAGTTGCGCGGATACGTCATTCCAGACCGAGATATTGCCTCATGTACATTTCGTAGGTTTTCTGTCCGGCTTCATCACTGAGGTCAAGCCGCAGTTCGTTGATTACCTTGATGCCCATAGCGAGCCAATCGCGCCAGCAATCGGCGCAGATGCGCTCGTAGATGAGCCGGCCTAGCTCGTCATTCATAGGGGGATTCGGCAGTTGGCGAGCAAACGGCCCAGCTGGGCAACCGGGTCGCTGACAACGGAAACCGGTCGCAGTCTCCGGTGTAGTCGCTGCTTTTGCGGAAACGGGAACCTGTCCGCCTAATTGGCGAATCCACTGCGCCATCTCATCGCGGGGCACGCGATCACCGCGCCGGTCGGCTACCTGGTAACCCTGGACGAAAACCTCCAGGGCTTTCTCCCGCTGACCCAGCCGCGCGTAGCATTCCCCGAGGTACTGAAAGGCCTTGGAGAATTCCGGGTTGAGTTGCAAGGCTCGCTCGAAAGCGGTGATGGCTTCGGCAAATTCACCGGCTTCCAGAAGGGCTTTTCCCAAACCGAAGTGTCCCAACTCGTTTTCGGGATCATCATGAGCCATTTTACGGAACTGAGCAATGCGTTCGGCCAGTGCCGGGTTCATAGTGCTTTCTCCAGAAGCGTGAAGACTTTCACTTCGGGGTATCACCACACCATCTAAGCCTAGCCAGCTGTACTTCGGAAGCGAACTCCTGCAGAATGCAGCATGGCTCCGCACTAATTCCCCAAGCACACTGGACATTCGCGGAGCCGTGAATACGCGAAGACCAACGATAATCGCCTGTGCCAATTTCGGCCGGCGGCTCCGAGGTTATTCGAGCAGTAGCGTGGGTTCCCAGCCCGCCTGTTCGGCCTTGGCACGCAATTTCTCCAGTGCACGATTCTGGATTTGTCGCACGCGCTCTTTACTGATCCGCAGCAAGTGGCCGATTTGCCGCAGGCTGTGCGATCCGGTTCCAGTAAGCCCGAAGCGCAAGTCCAGGACTTTTCGTTCGCGGGGACGCAACTGGTCCAGCAGGTAGCGCAGCGACTCCGCACGTTCGTGTTTTTCCCGTTCCAGGGCGGTAGCTATGTCAGGCATCGCCTCGGTAAGTTTGAATTCGCTATCGTCATCGAGAACCGCGTTGAGCGAGACAGGAGTGCGCGTGGCCGTCTGCAAGTGGGCAAGATGTTCCAGACTCGAACCAGTCCGCCGCGCCAATTCCTGAGCGCTGGGCATCTTGCCTCCGTGCGCCAGCGCTTCCGATTCCTGCTGCAACAAACCGAGTTCTTGTAAATGATGCGGCGACAAACTGACCAGGTGACTCTGGCGTGCGACGGCAATTTGCAACGTCTGTCGAATCCACCATGTCGCATACGTGGCCAGGCGCGTCCCGTGGCTGACGTCGAACCGATCGATCGCCTGCATCAACCCGCAGACGGCTTCTTGCAACAGGTCGGCGTAACTCAGAGCATGATGGCGAAACCGCTTGGCCACATGGGCGGCCAGCCGAATGTTCGCCGACGCCAGTCGATGTTTGTACGTCACATACCGGTCGTACAACTTCTTGACCGCCGGACGTTCCAGCGTTTCGTCGTTACAATACTCGCGGATAAACTGCGCCATCGGCCAAGGTTCCATCGGGGGGCGATGTGCGCGCAACCTGGGAAATTCGCGTAAAATTGTCTTCACCAGGTCACATTTACACTCCCAGAATTCCGCAAGCAACTCCCTTTCTTCTTCCGGCGTCAGGAGATCCGACGAAAATGCCGTTTCTGGCGTAGCCGAGCCCAGCAGCGATTCCTTCTTCTTTCGTCGGCGTACCTTCCGCTTCTTGCCTTGTGCTTTCATGCCTGAATCCTTTGCCTGGCGAGAGCAGGATAGGCCGTTTGCGACGGGGGTCTTGTGCCCCGCTCCTGTCAATAGTCACTGGCAGGCGGCAAGCGAATGCCTAATGCGTTTGCCAATCGCGGGCTTCTTGAAGGGCAAAGGTATCGCCCTCGTGTCAGTACGGTCAGACTTGACGGATCGTTCGCGATCAACAAGAGTTGCAATTTCTCCCGGGCGGCCTCTGTCCCTGCTCCAAAAGGAACCGTCCCAGGTGGGCATAGTTGTCGAGCATCTTCCACGACGGGTTCCGGACAATGGATTCTAAATGGCGGCGCAGACGATTTCAAGATGTTTTTGCAAAAAAATTTTGCCTGCCCGGACAAAAGCTTCTGAGTCTGGCAAAAATAGAAAACAGGACAACCATGACCAGCACTCGACGTCGGAAAATTGTCGCAAAACTCCTTGTGGGTGGGCTGTGGGCTTGGCTTTTGGCGGCGTGGCCTTCGCCGCTCAGCGCCGGCCAAGCGCAGTTGAATCCGCCACTATGGACAGTGGCTCCTTTCGTTTTGCTCCTGCTGGCTATCGCTCTGCTTCCACTGCTCACGCCACATTTCTGGGAATCGAACCTCCGGCGTGCTCTAGTATCGGCGCTGTGTTCGGTACCGACGATCTTGTACTTGTGTTCCGAGGGCGACGCAGGCTTACAGACCCTGGTACATGCTCTAGAAGAATACGCCGCCTTTATTGCCCTTCTCGGCTCGCTGTACGTCATAGCTGGGGGTTTACTTTTAGCCGACCGGTTTCGACCCGGGCCCCTGACGAATCTCGCGTTTCTGTCGTTTGGCAGTATCCTGGCTAACGTGATTGGCACGACTGGAGCGAGCATGGTGCTTATTCGGCCGGTTCTCCGAATCAATCAGCATCGTCCACACCGCAGCCACGTTCCGATCTTTTTTTTGTTCAGCGTCAGTAACATGGGAGGGCTGCTGACGCCCCTGGGCGACCCGCCACTGTTTTTGGGATTTTTACGCGGCGTGCCGTTTTTCTGGACGCTGCGCCTGTGGAAAGAATGGCTCATCGCCAACGGCATTGTGCTGGGGCTGTTTTTCGTGTGGGATGTCTGGCTCTTTGTGCGGGACAAATCGCCGGTGTCTGCACGGAACAATGCCAATGCCGACCTGACCTCCTCGCCAGGGACCTGGCTGCACGGCAAAGTCAACGTGGTCCTGTTGCTGGGCGTCGTGATTTGCGTGCTGGGGCAAGCCTGGCTGATGCAACAGGGCTTGCTTCCTTTGTGGGCCGCTCTCGGAATGGTGCTGCTGGCCGGTGCCTCGCTTTGGCTCACGCCCCGCGGCGTTCGCGCTGCCAACGGGTTTACCTGGCATCCCATATTCGAAGTAGCGGTCTTATTCGCTGGCATTTTTGTGACCATGGCTCCCGCTCTGGAGTGGCTGAAGGTGCACGGCTCCGAATGGGACCTGCACTACCCGTGGCAGTTTTTCTGGCTCACCGGCCTGTTTTCCTCGTTCTTGGACAATGCCCCCGCCTATCTGACTTTCGCCACTCTCGCTGCCGCGCCCAACGAAATTCACCTTCTCGTGCGTCAGGCTCCGACTTTGCTCGAAGCCATCAGTTGCGGAGCCGTTTTTATGGGCGCTAACACCTACATTGGCAACGGCCCGAATTTCATGGTCAAAGCCATCGCCGAAGAAAGCCACTATCCCATGCCGACTTTCTTCGGCTATATCCTGCGCTACACGCTGCCCATTCTCCTGCCGATGTACCTCTTGCTGACCTGGCTACTATTCTGGGATTAACCAATACAATAGCTGTCCGATTCGGTCGCCCGCATTGCACCCTCCCCCTACCTGGTCTCTTCGGAGATCCCCGCTGTGCAGTGGTTAGCTGAATTGTGCGTGCGACGACCTGTCTTTGCCACCATGCTGACACTGGCGCTGGTGGTGGCCGGCGCTGCGTCCTACTGGCAGCTGGGCGTGGATCGTTTTCCCAAAGTGGATTTGCCCACGGTTACCGTAACCACCCTGTTGCCCAACGCTTCCGCCGAGGAGGTCGAATCGGAAGTGACCATGGTGCTGGAGGACGCTGTCGCTACTGTGGAGGGCCTGGATGAACTGCGCGGCATTTCCACGGAAGGGCGCTCACTGCTATTGCTGACGTTTACCCTGAATCGCAACCTGGACGCTGCGGCTCAGGATGTGCGCGATGCCATTGGAGCTGTTCTCAATCGTTTACCTGCGGATGCTTATCCTCCGGTGATTCGCAAACTCGATACCGATTCCTCGCCCGTGTTGTCGCTGGCCATCGCCGGCGGGCCCCAGCGCGACAGCCGCGAACTTTACATCATCGCCGACAAAGCCATCAAGGACATCATCGAATCGGCTCCCGGCGTGGGCGCCGTCAACATTTACGGAGCCACCGAACGCGCCGTTCAGGTCGAAATTGATGCCCGTCGCCTCGCCGCTTATCAGATTTCCATTACCGAAGTGCGCGACGCTCTTATTCGCCAGAACCCCGAGGGTTTCGGAGGCAATGTTCAGTCGGGCCCACGTGAATGGAGCCTGCGCACCTTGAGCCGACTTCCTGACGTGCGCTCGTTCCGCGACCTGACCGTCGCCACCATTAACGGTCGCAAAATCACCCTCGGCGATCTCGGACACGTCACCGATGGCCAGAAGGAAGTACGCACCCTGGCCCGGTTGGACGGCAACCCAGCCGTCGTGCTCACCGTGCAACGCCAATCCGGCAGCAACACCATCGAGGTCATCCAGGCCGTCAAAGAACGGCTGGTCAAGGCCCAGGCTTATCTCCGCGAGCATTACCCCGACGTCCATATCGAGGTGATTCAGGACCAGTCCCGCTATATCCTGGCGGCGTTGCACGAAATTCGGCTGCACCTGATTGTCGGCAGTGTGCTGGCCAGCATCGTCGTTTTGTTGTTCATGCGCAGCTGGCGTTCAACCTTGATCGCTTCCATCGCCATTCCCGCATCCATCATCGCCACCTTCGCCGTTATGCGGGCGCTGAATTTCACCATGAACAACGTCACCATGCTGGCCCTGGTGCTGATGGTCGGCGTGGTCATTGATGACGCCATTGTTGTGCTGGAAAACATCTTCCGTGCCATGGAAGAAAAGCGCCTGTCTCCTTTTCAGGCAGCGGTTGAGGGTACGCGGGAAATCGGCCTGGCCGTGCTGGCCACTACGTTTTCTCTGGTGGTCGTTTTCCTGCCGGTTTCTTTCATGTCCAGCATCACGGGGCGATTTCTCTATCAATTCGGCATCACGGCATCCGTGGCCGTGCTGGTCTCCCTGCTGGTTTCGTTCACGTTGACTCCGATGCTCTGCAGCCGATTCCTCCGCGCGGACGTGCACGAAGGGCAAGCCACCTCGCGAAGCGGTTTCTACCAACGGATGGAAGCCGCCTACCTCGCCATGCTCCGGTGGTGCATGCGGCACCGCTGGATCGTGGGCCTCATCAGTATCTTGGTTCTGCTCTCCAACGTGCCACTCTATTTCCTGGTGCAACAGGATTACGTGCCTACAAACGTGGACGAGTCTGAATTTGAAGTGAACATCCAGGCGCCGGAGGGACTAAGTATCGAAGGCATGCGTGGCGTCGTCGAAGCCGTGGAGGAAGAAATCAAACAGGTTGGCGGAGTGGTTCACCTGCTGACGACCGTCGGCAGTTCCGGTCTGGGACGGGTCAACAATGCGAATATTTACGTGCGGCTCGAAGACTTAGAAAAACGTACTTTCTCTTTGGTGCGGCTAATCCGCGAAACACTGCGAGGCCAACCCTGGAACGCCTTTCGCAATAACTATACTCAACGGGAAAAAATGGTGGAAATTCGCCGACGTCTTCGCCAACCTAAATTTGCTGATTTGCGCGTCTCGGTCCGCAACTTAACTTCATTGCGCCAGGGAGCCCCTGTGGATATAGATTTCATTCTCACCGGGCCGGAATTGCTCCCCCTGGCGAAATATGCGCAACAATTGTTAGAGCGCATCCAAGACCCGGACGGCGGTTTAGACGGCATCGTGGACGCGGACATTACCCTGCGCTTAGACAAGCCGGAACTCGTTGGCCGAATTGACCGCCAAAAGGCTGCCGAACTAGGTATAGATGCCCAGGAGATTGCCGTGTCGCTTCGACTGATGGTGGGGGGCGATGATCGCGTTTCCCGTTACCGCGATGAAAAGTTGGACGATGTGTATGATGTGGAGCTACGCCTCATTGGTGATGATCGGGGCAGCAAGGCCAAGATCGAGCAACTTTATGTCCGTTCGGGCGCTACGCCGTTGCCGCGATTTAATCCCGGCAATTCGAGCACTGCGGCGTCCACTAATCGTCCGCGACTGGTGCGCCTCGACACGGTCATGCGCTTTGAGGAGGCCTATAGCCCAGCCCGGATTGACCGTGTCGATCGCCAGCGCATGGTAGCCATTCGCGGTAACGTTGCTCCCGGTTATGCACTCGGTGATTGTCTGGCTCGCTTGCGGCGTGCGGCTGAGGAGTTGAATTTGCCTCCGGGTTATTCCTTCCGCGTGCTAGGTCGTGGCCGGGAATTAGAACGCACGTTCCGCGATTTTGCCTGGGCTTTTGTCCTATCACTTATCTTCATGTACATCGTGTTGGCGGCCCAGTTCGAACATTTCGTCCATCCGCTTACTATCTTGATTTCCCTGCCATTAGCTGTCCCCTTTGGGCTACTAAGTCTGTGGTGGGGCGGGGAAACACTTAACCTATATTCCGCGCTCGGCATTCTGGTCCTTTTCGGTGTAATCAAGAAGAATTCTATCCTCCAGGTGGACCACACCAATCAACTTCGCCAGCAGGGATTTGACCGGCTCCAGGCAATCCTGCAGGCGAATCGTGACCGACTCCGCCCGATCTTGATGACCACGCTTTCTTTCGTGGCCGGCATGTTGCCGTTATTAGTGGGCCGTGGCCCCGGTGCCGAGGAACGGCGATCCATCGCAGTTCTAGTTGTGGGCGGACAAACTCTCTCCCTTTTGTTGACCTTGCTCGCCACTCCCGTGGTCTATTCCTACCTCGATGACTTAGCCCAATTCTGGTTACGGTGGCAACGTGCCTCTGCCACCCGTCGGCAAGATATAGGCCCGACACCCACAGGCGGCGAACTGGCAAAAGTGTCAGCGGAAATTACCAATAGTGTGTCCACACCTGACCCGAGTTGTAAACCTTGCGTAACCGAGACCAACGGTCAAACCGCCTCTTCATCGTCTCAGCGCTCTTCTATCGGTGACATTTATACAAAGCCCGCCGACGCCTAATCGCTGGGACAGCAGCGACATGTTTCAAATAGCAGGGAGGCAGGTTCAGGAGGATTCCACACCAAGCACTTTGCCCAGGTCAGGGCGAATTTCTCTGCCCGCTTCTGCATATATGTCGAGCAAATCCTTATATGTTCCGTTGCCGCCCAGGTGATCCCAGAACTCCGCACCTATAAGAACCTCAGTTTCAAGATCGAGATATTTCTGAGCAATCGAGTGTCGATACTCGGAGCGCGATTCTCCAAAAGGGTTGAATGCCATGGCATACTTTGCCGTAACCCTCGGGCTTAGGGCATGTTTTACCGCGTGAATAGCTAAAAGTTTTTCAGTTGTTGCCACGCACTGGTCTTTATTAGGTAATGGCGATTTCATTTCGTAAAACTCTTCATTTCCCTGCCAACCCTCTAGATAAAGGTCAACGACGATACGAATTTTCGAACCGTTGCCACCTCGGTATGCAGAAGCAACCTTCTCAGCTAACTCGTCAAACCTTTGGCCCTGGAATCCCTGCGTTCGCAGGCTATTGATAATCGAATCAAGTGTGACACGTGCCGCGTTTGATATGGTTCCTTCGAGGCGTTTTTGAGTCTTAACGGTCTTATACCTTCCCGAAGCGACAGCAATCAATTCGGCTGCTTTTTCAAGACACTTGCCGAGCACCGTTGAGCACGCCCGCTCGAACTGCCATGCGAACAAAAGAGATTTGGGAAATAGCGCTTGATGGAACGGCGAATAAGTGATCCCGCTCGTACCTCCACCGCTGGCGCACGCGGACTTCTGAGTTTCGGCCAGTTGCTTCAACTTAGGACGAACTGCTTCCAAGATAGCATACTTAATTTTTTGCCGCGTTTCTGCGCCTATGGTACCTGCCATACAAGCACATCCTCGAAGAAATCGGTGGCCCGGCGGCCAGTACGACGGTTAACATGCCTTCTAAGTCGGTATTCCACGCGACACCCTAAACGGCGAGCAATTTCGTCATAGAGGTGAAAGCGATCATGGACGACGATAATCATTCGGCCTCCTGGGCGCAAGCACTTCATGACATTAGCGAACGCCAGGGTCATGTCACCTAGGTAGCGCTGAATTGCCGCTTGTGATTGCCCTTGGGACGCCGAACCGATTTCGTCCGCTGGACGCATCGGTAAACCGAGTAACTCGTAGGCGTAACGATGCTGCTCGTGGTAATCAATGAGACCAACGTAGGGCGGGGACGTAAGCACCATATCCGCAGGCGGAAAGGTGATTTTCCGAGCGTCGCCGCAGAGAACCTGAACCGATGCCTTGCTGCGAATCCGGCTGAATTGCCCTACCCGCTCGAAAGTGTCCTCGCTGTAGCGCAAAAGAAATCGCAAGGCGTCCTGCGCAGGTTGACAGATGCGACGGTGCTTATGGCAGTAATAAGGCTCTGTCTGTGGTTTTCTGGGAAAATCGAGCTCGTAATGTGTGGTCAACCGCGCCGAACGAGCAGCCCGCGACAGAACGACTTGCAACAATTCCCGATAACGACAGCCTTGAATCAAGGACTTGAAATACAGCAGCTGATACATCGCCTGTGGAGCATACCAAGTACGAAGATAAGGTGAGGCTCTCTCGCTGTGATCGGCGGTTTCCTTACGGAATAAGGGACTTTCTAAGCTTAGTTGCAGCCTCTCGATTACATCGCGGATTTCGCGCTGTAATAGGGATAAGTCATAATCTTCCAGTTTCACTCGTGTCAGCAGGCAATTGAATTCACATATATCACAACCCACTGCGTTTATACCGAGACAATTGGCTTCGACGAGAGTCGTTCCGGAACCGCAAAACGGGTCGCACACCGTGCGGGGTTGATACTTGCGCAGGAAAATTTCTACCAGTTGCGGTACGAATTTGCCGAGATACGGATGTAACCGATGCACATGCTTAGTACGCTCGCGCTCGGGCAGGTCGGATTCCCGCCAGTTCAGGTTGAGTTTTTCTAATGGCGTCTCGGGCGTTACCGAACTGAAGTCAGTGAATGGCTTCCCCTCATAGCTGGGATTGCCCGTAATACCATAGTGCCGAGATGAGGATGGCCGTCGCGGCATAGGTCAATCCAAAGGAGTTGGCTATGCTCCACGTTACCCGGGTCTAAAAGTAAGCGTGCACTAGCCAGTTTTCACCGGTCTGGGTATCTCTCCAGGCAAAAGAGCGCACCGTTGAGGTAGTGTAGTGGTACAGTGGTCGGCTGGCCCTTAGCGGCGAACGCTCAGCTCAGGTGAAACGGACGGGCAGGGTGAGGGCGTGTTGTAAACGGCGGAGGTATTCGTGGCGCGGGATCAGCACTGCACCGAAGCGGCGAGTGTTTTCGTTAATCACCTGAATATCGAACAGCACATAGCCGCGCTGGCGTAAATGTTCGACGAGATGCACCAGAGCGACTTTGGAAGCGTCGCTGATGCGGTAAAACATGGATTCGCCGGAAAAGAATCCGCCGATGGCCACGCCGAAAATGCCGCCGGCCAGTTCCTCGCCGTACCAGGATTCCACGCTGTGGGCGAAGCCGCGTTTGTGCAGTTCCAGATAGGTGCGAAGCAACCGGCGGGTAATCCAGGTCTCGCTGTCGGGGCGCTGGGCGCAGCTACGAACGACCTCGGCGAAAGCCTGGTTCACGGTAATGCGAAATTTGCCCTGTCGGATGGTGCGAGCCAGTCGGCGAGGCACGTGAAAGCGATCGAAATCGAAAATAGCACGTGGGTCAGGGGAAAACCAGGCTACCGGTTCGCCCTCGCTGTACCAGGGAAAAATGCCACGCTGATATGCTGCCAGTAAACGTCGCGGCGTCGGTTGCCCGCCGAGACAAACCAGTCCATCCGGCCCCACTCGATCCAGGGGCGGAAACCATTCTTCATCCATCTCCGACGTGAGGATCGGAATGCCCATGAAATAGTAGCGCATCGGTACAGGGCGTCGGGCAGGCGAATCAAGGTCGCCGTTACTGGACAGCCTTCATCAAGGCCTGGACTTCTCGGACGATTAATTCTTCGATCAAAGGCGACCATTTGGTAGGCAGGCCGTAATAAATCATTGAGCTGTCCGCCTCATAACCGCCTTCCTTCAGGACCCGCACCGAAGGAATATAGGCCATCACGTCGTTGGCGTAGCCCATAACCCAGGTGCGTTTTTCGCCGAAATCTTTTTTGAAGCGCAGGGCGTAATCCACGAGGACTTCACCGCCAAGCATGATCCAACGGATGTCGTCCCCGAGCCGCCAGACCTGCACGGGATAATACGGGTAGTGGTCATCGAGTTTGCCCGTGGTTTCCAGTTGCTTGAGCAACCGCTGCGCCCGCTGGCGTACCGCATGGTTTTTGTCGAGGGTCTGAGCTTGCAATTGCTCTTTTGTGGGAAGCTTATCCAGGGGAAGGCTGATCGTGGAGTAGGCGGCACGGAAAGGTCCGCGAATCGGGATGAGTTCGCGGCGGAGCACGTCGGCAACGGCGTTAGCTAATTCGCGGCCATGCTTTTGCGCCAACTCCAGCGAACCTCGGGGATGCGGATTGGCATCACCCCCGCAGCCGGTCCAGAACAGTGCCACTGCACCGGGGAATTTTTCTTCCACATATTCCTGGGCAAATCCGGCGTAATCGCCGCAGTACTGATAAAACGAAAGCGTGGTGTTATGGCAGGCGTAACCGAAAACGATGGCGCGAATTTGACCCTGAGGATCGCGCACCGCCAGGACGGGTACGGAATGATCCACCGGGCCTTGCGGATTCTGGCCGATGACGACGCTCTTGTCCTTCGGTTGTCGTCGGTTGATCGCAAAGCGGGCCGTTCCTTCGCCGTAAAAGAGTTGAGCCGGGCGCAGGTCGGTCACCGCATCGCTAACCAATCTCACGACGGTTGTCCGCAGGAATTCGTGGTACTTTTTCAGTTTCTCCGGCTGATCGGGCGTCAGGGGATACATGTCCATCAGGTTGCCGTAGATGACCGGGCTGCAGTGGGTGTGTGAGCACGCGAACACCACGGCTTCGCGCGGCAGCCCCGTCTTCTGGCGAATGTCCTGATACATTTCCTCGGAGAGGTCGCGGGGCAGACCGATGACATCGAGCGTCACCAGCACCAGCCGGGTACCACCCCTATCCTGCAAGGCCAGTGCTTTGGCGTACAAATCGTTGGCCTTTCCCTCAGCCGGTTTGTTGCGTCCCGCGTAACCAGCGAGCCAGAGGCCAGGCTCCGGGGTGATGATCGCCCTGGCCAGACCTGCTTTGAAACCGTCGGACTGGGGAGCCTGCGCGGGAGCGCACTCCGTCAGCGTGCACATTGCCAGGATCAAGCAAACCCACCTGTGCATGGTCGATCCTCCCTTTGGGCGTACAGCGCTGCTGCAGCACAGGATATTCCACTTGTCCAAGCGTGTACATGGTGGCAGTCCGTAAAATAATCTAGGTGGTCATCGTACGCGGGACACAGGAGGTGCACCATGCCCACCGTTAGCGAAACCTTGCGACCGCCGACTGCTGCAGGCGAACCGTTGACTGTGGAACTGACCAGCGAGGCAACGGAGATTGACCGGGTGGAAGAAGCGTCAGAAGAGTCGTTCCCGGCCAGCGACCCTCCCAGCTGGTCGGCCATAGTTCGTGTTGGTCCGCCCCTTCATGAAGAACCGCAGCCGCTTCCCTGCTGCACCTGACCATCGCTTATACCAAGAGGGCCAATCGTGCCTTACCGCCAGGCTCTTGCCACGTTGCTGGCCAGTACCATCATCTGGTTCGCAGTGGACCGGCTAACGCGTCCAACTTATTTGGCGCAGCAACTGCACCAACTCGAACAACAGGCACTGTTCGTCAGCGGGCAGGAGGGTTATCACACCTTCCGCATTCCTTCTTTATTGGCGACACCACGCGGTACGTTGCTCGCCATTTGCGAAGGACGCAAACACAGCCGCAGCGATTTCGGCGATATTGACGTCGTTCTGAAGCGAAGCACCGACGGCGGTAAGACCTGGTCCGCACTCCGCGTAGTCTGGGACGATGGCCCGAACACCTGCGGTAATCCCTGCGCAGTTTACGACCGACACACCGACACGATGCTCTTGCTCTTGACGCATAATCTTGGCTCGGACAACGAACCAGCAATCACCGCCGGTCAGGCGAAAGGCACGCGTACCGTCTGGCTCATGCAAAGTGCAGACGACGGCCAGACCTGGTCGCGACCCATTAACATAACCGAGCAAACCAAGAAGCCACGTTGGACCTGGTACGCGACCGGGCCGGGTATCGGCATACAACTCTCCAATGGTCGGCTCGTAATCCCATGCGATCACAAGGAACCAACCGCGAACGGCGTGGTTTGGCGATCGCATGTGATTTACAGCGACGATCACGACAAGACCTGGCAGATTGGCGGGGTCGTCGGGCCACAGTGCAACGAATGCCAGGTTGCCGAACTCAGCGATGGCCGAGTTATGCTCAACATTCGCAGTTATGGCGGAAATCACCGCCGATTGGTGGCCCTCAGCCAGGATGGTGGCTTGACTTTCGGGACGCTGCATGTAGACGGGGCACTTATCGAGCCGGTCTGTCAGGCCAGTTTGCTGCGCTGGCCCTTCCCGGTCGAAGGGAAAAAGTCCGTACTGTTGTTTGCTAACCCAGCCAGCGCCCGGCGAGAGCGAATGACCGTGCGTGCTAGCTTTGATGATGGGCAAACCTGGCCGACACACCTGGTTTTGCACGAGGGCCCATCAGCATATTCCTGCCTGGCTGCGCTCGACCGCGACACCGTCGGCTGCCTGTACGAACGCGGCCAAGAGCATCCCTACGAAGCCATTTACTTCGCCCGCATCCGCCTCGCTTCACTCCTGCGCTAACCGGACACATGCTGCCCGCCTAGCAGGAATCTATATAAGTGTTCTCATTTACACTATATTTTATGTCCCGACCAGCCGACTACCGGCCAGGAACAAAGCAAGATGCTGGCCGCTACCGCTACGCCGCCGATCCAGAAAAACGTCTCCTTGCTGGCAAACCGCGAAGCGGGAGCTAAGTAATAACCATCGCCCACTTGCCGCCAGCGCACTGGTTCGGGCATCCGCCGCGCTACCGATTCCAGCATCGCCCATGGTCGCCCCTTGCGTACCTGGAAATACCCCAAATCTAACGTGGCTACCGGCAAGCGTTTGTCCCAGCTTAGTGGGACGCCCGTCGCCTGTTGCACGGCCTCGATCACATCCTTTCCCGTGGTATTCCGCTTGACTAAGTCCACGTAACCGCTCAGCCGTTGGTCTTTACGCAATTCTGCCACCGGCCCACGCGGAGCGTATTCCAAAATGGCATGGATCACCGGGCCGATAGTGCCAACCGTTAGTAACGCCACAAACACCAGCCGAGGCCAGTGCCGCCGACTCAGCCCCTGATAAGGTGCTTGCCACCAGTCCAGCAGCACAACCGCTGCTATGTCCGCCACCACCGCCCACCACGGCGATAGATTCAGCCCGCCGAAACAGCTGCATGTCGGCCGACCCGATATGAGGGCCTCATATAACGCCACCTGGAAATATACCAGGAACGTTGCCAGTCCCAGATACCGTACTATTGGTGCGTACCAGCCGCTTACCAGCACCAACGCCAGAAGCAACTCGTAAACCACCAGAGCCAGCTGAATCCAGCGGTTTTCCCGCCAGGTCACGATCAGCGGATCATTAGTGGCCACGTAGTATGCCTTCAGTAATGCCGCCACTATCAAGAGCGCTGCAATCGGCAATATCCACCACGCGGTTTGCCGTAACCAGTTCAGCACCCGACCGACCAAGCCCAGCACTTGCCGGAACCCCGCCCATCTCCCCGATGGCATCGTAGCACTCAGCCCACTCTCGGCCATACTCCGCTCCCCCGCCCGATGGTTGCTAAAACCCGTCCACTCTTCACCGCCAGCCCGCGGCCACCAAGTCAGCATGATCCAGGCTCCGCGCCCGACAATCGCGGAAGCGCGTTGCGTCGTCAGGCTGCCGTGCCGCTGCTGCTTGCCGTCCGCGCCAGCCGCCACCGCCGCCAGCGCCGATAGGTAATGTAAGCGACTAACAGGAGGAACAACGCTAGTTGCGCGTAATAAGTCCAGAGCGCGACCTGATACTGCTCCCAAAACCATCCAAGGCGGGCACGCCACACCGTCCAGCGACTGAAACCAAAATCCGCTGGGCTGAAAGGTTTGGTACTCGCATCTTCAGTAAACTGTACAACTCGTAGGGTGACCTCATCAGTTACGATTTGCAATCTCGTCAGGTTAGGCCCCACTAGTGAATGAAGAATAGCCTTAAAGCCAATTACCTTCGGAATGCCCGCCTGCACGTCGTCTTCGTACTCCACTGACCAGTTGTCCGTAACCTCTAAAAATTTACCGTCGTCTCCCTCCAATTGAGTAAAAAACTTTGTACGCTGGCCGCGAACTATGACCCAGCAGCGCTGGGGATCCAACCATACTGAGCCTAGACTGGGCGGAAAAGATTGGGCCATGCCAGGCTGGTAAGCAAAGTCAATTCGCAATAACCTTTTGTCCCCCTCATCAACTTCGCTCACTCGCTCCACGCGAACGCGAGGTCGGCGCAGAAATTCCTCTAGAGTAGGCCAGCGGAACTCCGCTTGGGCGATACAAAAAGCAGCCCAAGGGACATAAGAACGGCTGCGAATGTCAGCCATAGTGTTTTCGTAGTCGTCAGGGTAGAGAGAAAAGCCCTGATATCCATTAGTCCGGGTAACCTGAAAACAGCTATAGTCGCCGTAGCGAGCAACTATCGTATAGTGCCAGTCGCTGTGGTCGTCAATGTACTGGAGCTGGGCAAACGCTCCGTAAATGACACATCGGACACGCCGACGCGACACTTCCGCAGGGGAAGTCGGAACCGGTTTAGCGGTCGACAATCTCAGTCTCGGCACGATCCGATATTCTATATCCATCGTTAAAGCGGCGTTGCTATAATACCTCCGGAAAGGCTTATGATGTTCTTCATAACGGCCAAGCAGATCATCTATCAACTTACTCTCGTCTGCCCGTATCGGGGTTACAACCAGCGCGCACGCCAAAACTGAAATGCGCCGGAGAGCCATGGTTACCCTCACTAAGGCTTACAGTTGCAAAAGCCAAAGCTTCCTTTCTGGCACTTGCACTCTTGGCGCTTAGGATCACAAAGCTTTCCATCCGCCTTAGCTGTGCAGCCATCACGTATTTTTACCCCATCCTGCTCAAAGTACCGCTGATGTTTGCTGCAGCAATAAAATGCCCCCATATCCTGGGTAACTTCTTTGCAGGGGTTACTCGCTTGCAACGCCAAAGAAACCGCTGTCATCGTGCCCACGGCTAAATAAGATACCCAGAGGACCGTCTTCCAAATCCAATGCATTTTTGCCCTCCTCGCATGCTGGTACTACGAAGGCTAATGCCTAAAGCTCATTCACCACCATCAACGCACTCGGTACATACCTCGTCGTTATCCTGCACCACAATGCTGGCTGCTGGAGTCCCCACACACGCGTTGCCACCCTGTACACTCAGAAGGCTGACTGTCAGCTGACTATCACCATTCGGACAGGGGTCATCCGGAGCAGTTACATCCAAGGACACCGATGTCGTGCCGGGTGCGAAAACGAGAGTCCCGCTTTGAATGACACTGCCAGTATCACTTACCACTTCATAATCCACGCTGACGGGTTCATCGGCGGCGGAACTGAGCAGCACCGTGATGGTCATGGTGCCGCCTTCGGTTACCGTGTAGCTCGATTGCTCAAAATACACCACCCGCTCCGGCGGAGGCGGCGGATAATCTGCACGCACTCGCGGTATGCCCCACCATTTGTCCAGCGCCAACCACGCCCACCCGGCAGCGATGGCCAGAAGTACGCTCCCTATCCCGGCAACTCGCCGCCATCTCGTACCTCGTACCCAACTCATCGCTCACCCCCTTTCCTGATGTGGTGTATCACCCATCGCAACCACCCGCGTCGGCCCGCCTGCACCACGCTGCCACTGCTCGTCGCTCGCGTGTGGCCAGTGCCTGGCCAAATCGGTCGCAGCACGCCACACTCACCGGCTTGAGCTTCGGCTCAGCGACCAGCCGGGGCACGCCCAGCACCTGCCGCCCTGCCGCACGCGCCGCCCGCTGCCCCAGCAGAGCCCAGCCAGACGGCATCTCTCATAGCACCACGCTGCCGCCCTGCGGTAGCTCTGCGTGCCGCTCAGGCTGCCGACCTCTTTGCCAGGCCCCGCGCCTGGCTCCCTACTGCCATCCTACCAAAAAAAACTCGTCAAGCCCCCCGGCAAAATTTTTTCCCGATGCCCGGTTGCAAGAGTGGGCGTATTGTCTGGGCACTATTTCCACGCGTCATCTCTTTGCTTTGTGTCTTCGGGCTATCCCATGTCGTGTTGCTCTTCACGCTCCACAGCCAACGTCGCTCTCGCTTCCTAATACTTCCGCGTCAGCTTAGGGGTATCACTCTCGTGAGTTGCATTCTGTCAGGCTGCCGTGCCGCTGCTGCTTGCCGTCCGCGCCAGCCGCCACCGCCGCCAGCGACGGGCGATGATCCAGCCGACCAGCAATAGGACAAGCGACAATTGAACGTAGTAAACCCAGATGCCCATCTCGTACTGATGCCAGTACCACTCGAGCCAGGCGCTGTACATAGAGATCCTGGACACGCCGAGACTAGCGGGATCAAACACCCTCGCATCCACGTCAGTGCAAATTTCTTGCACCACGATTTCAATTTCCGTGTGGGAGTGGCCAAGGGGTTGGTCGCCTGCGAGCAGCAGTGCTCGGGCGCTTACGCGATATTTGCGAATGATGGGTATGCCATCGTCGTTTAGCCCATAGTCTAAATACCACTCGTAACAGTAATCCTCAGGCCATTGAGTCTTGATTAACTGTGCACGTCCAACAACAAAGGCATAATCCCGCCATAGCCAGATCGCTCCCTGCAGTGGTTTTCCTTGAATAAACGAGACTACGAAGTCAATCCTGGTCAGCCTGCGGCCCTCGTGTTCTTCCTCGATAATTTTCCTGACCTCTACATATGGCTGCCGCAAAAAATCTTCCAAGTATAGGTACTCTCCTTGACCAAAACAAAAGGCCATCCATGGGATCCTCCCAAGCTGCCTGACGAGGCTATAGGCTGCCGAATAGTTGCCTATTAGCCGAAAGGAGTCAATCGTCTTCCGGTTTCTGTCCCTACTCGCCAACCATCCCGAAGGTTTGCCAGGGAAAAGTACATAGGTATCACGACGCCCGTCATCTGCAATAAAGTCCAGCCGTATCCTGGAATTGGATGCCCAGTAATGCAATTCGCCTTCGAAAAATTGGCTTTTCGGTTCCGACACAAGTACCCAGTCGTCCAGGCGCTCGGTTTTCTGCTGGACGACAGAACGTATGTAAACATTTTCATAGAAAGCTCGCACTTTGGTCTGCGCTGCCAAGTATTCCTGCAGGAACTGCTCAAGTTTCTCAGGAGTTGTTCCCAGTAAGCGGTGGGGTGAGCTCAATAGCAGCACACCAGCTAGCACAATCAGGCGTGCCGAGCTCGCCATAGCATGCCTCCAAATTCCGAGCCCTAGTCTCAGCTAACTTGGTTTAATTGAAACCTCTGCCTGGAAATATTCTGCTCGTGGTCACCATCAGTTTCTCCAACGAGTTTCGCGTTGCCTGGGATTTATCATGACCGGGGGATGCAACACGCGCAGCGTGCCCGGCCCGTATAGCAGATGCATTGGGCATTCTGAGCATCGCAGCGCTTGCGGAAGACACCCTCCTCGCAATTCCCATTCGCTTCGTTCGTTCTGCAGACGCAGACAATTGTTCTTTCATCACAGCCGCGTCCTTCGACGCACTCGAATTGGCTGCCACATCCTGTTAGCAGAGAGGAAACAGTTATCAGGATAGCGATCGGCCAACCTTTCATTTTCCGCCCTCCTTACTTGCCTAGAGCTTGTCTTCTTAGTTGCCAATGGTTGACGCCGAGCCGCACCCGCTGCAGCTGGAGTCACTCCCATCGTTGTCAAGAACAGTTACCGTCGCGGTCGAGGGATCGCCTAAAACTGTGTTCCCGCCCTGCGGATTCGACAAGCTGACCGTTACGGTAACATCGCCGTTGGGGCAATTATCATCCGGCACCGTGTCAGTATAGCTGTAGCTCGTTTCCCCAGGCGCGAAAGTAATTGTTCCCGACCGAAGCAGGCTGCCATCCGGGCCAACCACTTCGTAATCCACGCTCACGGGTTCATCGGCGGCGGAACTGAGCAGCACCGTGATGGTCATGGTGCCGCCTTCGGTTACCGTGTAGCTCGATTGCTCAAAATACACCACCCGCTCCGGCGGAGGCGGCGGATAATCTGCACGCACTCGCGGTATGCCCCACCATTTGTCCAGCGCCAACCACGCCCACCCGGCAGCGATGGCCAGAAGTACGCTCCCTATCCCGGCAACTCGCCGCCATCTCGTACCTCGTACCCAACTCATCGCTCACCCCCTTTCCTGATGTGGTGTATCACCCATCGCAACCACCCGCGTCGGCCCGCCTGCACCACGCTGCCACTGCTCGTCGCTCGCGTGTGGCCAGTGCCTGGCCAAATCGGTCGCAGCACGCCACACTCACCGGCTTGAGCTTCGGCTCAGCGACCAGCCGGGGCACGCCCAGCACCTGCCGCCCTGCCGCACGCGCCGCCCGCTGCCCCAGCAGAGCCCAGCCAGACGGCATCTCTCATAGCACCACGCTGCCGCCCTGCGGTAGCTCTGCGTGCCGCTCAGGCTGCCGACCTCTTTGCCAGGCCCCGCGCCTGGCTCCCTACTGCCATCCTACCAAAAAAAACTCGTCAAGCCCCCCGGCAAAATTTTTTCCCGATGCCCGGTTGCAAGAGTGGGCGTATTGTCTGGGCACTATTTCCACGCGTCATCTCTTTGCTTTGTGTCTTCGGGCTATCCCATGTCGTGTTGCTCTTCACGCTCCACAGCCAACGTCGCTCTCGCTTCCTAATACTTCCGCGTCAGCTTAGGGGTATCACTCTCGTGAGTTGCATTCTGTCAGGCTGCCGTGCCGCTGCTGCTTGCCGTCCGCGCCAGCCGCCACCGCCGCCAGCGACGGGCGATGATCCAGAAGGCGAAGAACATCATCAGTACAAGCTGTGAATAAAAAAGAATAAGTCGAATAGGACCCTCGCGCCAGTAATACCTAACCCACGCGTGCCAAATAGTAAATGTGGATACCCCCATACTGGCCGGACTGAAAGCGTCATCCCCCGAGTAGGGGCGAATGTCTGTTACTTTCCAGTGCTCTTGTACCGATACCATCACCTCTTCTGTTCCTTTCCCGACATATCGTTCGTGAACCTCCCGCACCAAAGGAATCTCCCCGTCGAGCACTTCATACTGGATCTCCCACGATCTACGGCCACGCCCTTCTACTGACCTCTCTGCATGAACCAGCACGTAGTTCATGTCCGGCCTCAGCCATAGAGAATACTCAAAGGGGCGAACCGGGTCTTCCATCTCAGTTAGATCAATGCGAACCAAATCACCAGAAGATACTTTTTCACGGGAAATCCGCTTGACTCGTATGTATGGCCGCTCTAATACCTCGGCAAGTGGTGGCCAACCAGGAATTGGAAGGCAGTAGGGTATGAAAGCTATGTAGCCTCTCCCCAGAAGGGTATTCCGCCAGAATTCGTGATCCCTGAAAAGCGAGCAAAGGAGGGTTCGCTTAGTGTTCTCGTCTCGCTCAACAGTCCATCCCAGCTTCTTATCCCACAGGCTAATACCAGTGAAGCAAAGGCCATCTTCGCACGTGAAATCCATACGTATCCTGGCCTCCACCGCCCAATAGCGGAGCAAGCAGTGCCTCTGAGAATCACGCTCAGCTTGGGGGCCGGACAACACTATGCGTTTGTAGCTGTAGCTAGCCTCCATGTAGATACGAGCATAGAAGTCACGAACCTTCTTTTGAACAGGTATATAGGTCCGTAAAAAGTCCTCCCGACTGATGTCGCTCTCGGAGAAAGCACTGCATGGGTAAACTAAAAGGTACAAAACTGGCAGTGCCCTCCAGAAAGAGACTTGTTTGGACCTTAGCATCATTGTTTCTGCCCCAGGACGACTTAGTCAACTAGAAGCTTTGCACTCGGCACAGCCCTGTCATCTGACAACGCGCTGACGGTGTCTGCCGCTTTTTGAAAGCAGCTCACGTTATTGCCGTGCTATCGCGCAGATACAGCCACTCCTTCGTTCATAGCACTTGCAATCTGGGTTCATGTTGTCGCAGTTCTTACCCCCTGTGTCTCTAGTACAGCCAATACCTTCGTCGGTAGCCTTGCACCTAGTCGCCTTTCTCCCGTTCTGGCAGTTAGCCAGACACAGCATTTCCAACGCGTTCGCTTGGTCAACGGCAATCGGCTGGTCATTATCCATAATTGTCAGAGTCGCGGTCGACGGGGCACCTAGGGACGTGTTGCCCCCGTGAGGATTGACCAAACGCAAAGTCAGCATCACGTCCGGATTTGGACAAGTGTCATCCAGAGCTGTGTACGGGTAACTGTAGCTCGTTTCCCCGGGCCGAAGAGTCATGGGCCGCGACTCCAGCACATAGCCATACTCGTCTAAGCGCTCAAGGTCTACGGTTACTGCTTCTTGGACCGCCGAACTGAGTAAAACCGTGATGGTTACTGTCCCACCTTCAGTTACACTGTAGGAATCGGAGTCGAAATACACTGTGCGCTCACAGGGCGGCGGAGGATAATCTGCGTGCAATAGTCCTGTGACCCAATGCTGCATCGTCCACCAGCCCATTGCCGCTAACGCTGCCCCTACCAGCAGCGCGGTCGCCGCGCCCCATGGCCACCGATTACTCCGCCAACGCATGGCTCACCCCCTTTCGCAAAGTGGCCCGGCCTTGTGGCAGATGGGCACGGCATGTTTGCCACACTCGCAGGGCCGGTTTTTCCAGATGTGCCCCGACTTTCTGCTAGCAACCCTTGCCCGCTTGATTGCCGGCTGTCTCCCACAGCCGCTTACCGTTCGTCGCCTGTGCCAGGCCCCGCGCCTGGCTCCCTACTGCCATCGTACCAAAAAAAAACTCGTCAAGCCCCCCGGCAAAATTTTTTCACCAGACATTCTTGTGCCCTTGGCCGTTGCTTGCTATTGAGGTTCGCCAACCCGGCCTGGTAGCGGCAGCCCGGAGGTCTGTCCGGAGAGTGCGAGCACCATTAGCAGCTGCTACGACGCGAAATTGCCGGAGTAACACGAAGGTGTTCGCGAAGAGTAGTGCAAAACCTCCTGTCTGCGGGGGTAAGCGCGCAACTTGACCGGGCGTAGCACGAAAGTTTCCCCTGGAGATTTTTCCAGAACCCCGGGGAGGAGGCCGGGAGAGGGGACTAATTCGGTTGGCAAATCCTGCCTTGAACCAGGTCCGAGCAACGAAGAACAATTCAGGCGCACTGATTCCGATAGTGACCAGTTTCGACCGCCGGTAAACAAATTCACGTTAGCGACGTGAACCGGAACCAGGAGAGAAAGGAGCTACTGTCGGGCTGGAAAATGGCGATGCCGGATTAGAGGGTAGATGGTCCTTGGCAGGGACGAGTGCAGGTTTATCGCGGGCCTGACCGTCACGCAAGTCGGCGGGGAAACGGACGGTGTTGCGCTGTCGCCAGGGGGTAACAAAAAGCAGAGCGCCCAGAAAGAGGATGGCAGCGAGCAACAGCCAGCGGCTATCTAAGGAAGCCGCGATAACGGATTGGTGTGCCGTCCTGGCGCGGGATGCTGCCGGAGCTTCGTTTTCGCGGCGTGCGTTCTGGAACGGAACACAGGTGAGGTGCGGGGAGACAGCGGATGTACCAATTCCAGATCGCGGCTCTGTCTGCGGGGCCACGGCGGGCTTGCACCCGCCGCTCCTTGTAGCAGTCGGGTCAACACTGGCAGGGAGTTGTGTCGGCGTGTACTCGGCGGTACGAAGCTCAAGCCAAGCAATGGGCGGCAACTGCTGCGGCAGTGCCTGGCGAAAATACTGGCGCAGGAGCTCCTCTGCGAGTGGCTCGAACCGGCTTGCAGCAGGGTATCTATCGCGATTCATGAGGGAAAGTCTCCGGTTTGAGCTAATCGTGCGGCCAGGCGCTGGCGGGCCCGTGTCAGGCGCATGTGCACGGCGGAGATGTTGACACCCAGCATTTGGGCAATTCGTTCAATGGGATATTCCAGGCCGTAGCGCAGCGTCAGAATTTCCCGATCGGCAGGGGCGAGTTCCTGCAAGAATCGGCGAACCAGTTGCATGGCTTCCAGTTTTTGAAGGTGTTCGGCCGGGGTCGGTTGGGAACTCGAAACCGTCGCGAGGTACTCCGGCTCCTGAGTACCATTGCGTTGAAAGGCACTTTTACCGTAATCTTCGGCGAGATTGCGTGCGACCCGCAAGAGCCAGGCGCGCGGATTGTGAATCTGCTCGCCGCGTTGCCATTGCTGCCACAGCCGCAAAAAAGTCTCCTGACAAATGTCATTGGCGACTTCGGGATTGAGCCAGCGGGCAAAGACAATGCTCCAGACCTCGCGTCCGTATTGCTGATAGAGCGCATCAAAATCCGAGTAGGCCTGTGCCTCGGCACGCGACCGCGCAGCCATGGTTGGATTCGTCTTGCCCGGGCCAGTCACTGACTGAATCCTGCCAGAAGTAAAGACGAGCGCATGGGCAACCGCTAACAGCATTGTAAGCAACTCCTGTCGGGATTCGGTGCTGGAAACTGCTATTTTGGTTGCCCAGAGGGTACCAGAGGTCTCGAACTGCCAAGCCAGAAGGAAGCCCCAGGACTGCTGCCTCCGAACCTGCGTGTTTAGGTCGCTTCGCGGTGAGCCGACCGAACAGCAATTTGCGAGCTATATTTGGCATGATAAGCGAGCGAAAGATCGGCGGGTGTAAGCCCACCGAGGCCCCGTCGAAGGGGAGGTACTTAACCCACGATCATCGGAGGCCGAGCGACAGTTGGGAGGAAAACCGTGTCCACGCTCACACCCCAGAGCCCATCGCATGCGGAACAAGGGCCGATTGGACTCGAGATTCCTGGCTACCGCATCGAAGCGCTGTTGCATCAGGGGAACACCGCCACGGTGTACAAGGCGGTGCAAACGGCCCTGGACCGACCGGTGGCGATCAAAGTGCTGCACGCTGGGGCCCAGTCGAGTTCAGGCAACGGCGAGCCAGAACCATGGAAACAGGAAGCCGTGGTGCGGGCCAGGTTGTCCCATCCGAATATCGTCAGTGTGTACGATGCTGGGGAATGCGGCGAGGCTCGTTATTTCGTGATGGAGTACGTGGCGGGGCACAGTTTACGCGCTTCCATGCAACGAGGCAAACCCTGGCGCATTGGCCTGGCCCTGCCGGTTCTGCAGGCGGTTACTGAGGCCCTGGAATACATTCATGCCCGCGGTCTGTTACATCTGGATTTGAAGCCCGAAAACGTATTACTCAGCGAAACGGGCCAGCCCAAGGTTACCGATTTTGGCATTTCACAATTAGTTGGTCAAAACCCCGCTGACACCGCCGTCTGGGGAACCAGCGATTACTGTGCTCCGGAGCAACGCTATGGTCTGGGCGTGGATCGCCGCGCCGATGTCTTTTCCCTGGCAGCGCTGGCTTATGAACTGTTGACGGGTTACGTACCAGGCCGCGTTTATGTTCCTGCCACGCAGCGCAACCGTCTCTTACCTGCCGGAGTAGACAAGGTACTGGCGCGAGGATTAGCCCGCGATAAGGAAGAGCGTTACGAGACCGCCCTGGCGTTTTACCAGGACCTGAGCCAAGCCCTGCTCAACAAGCGTCAGCATCCGATCTGGGGTTCGCTAGCTGCCCTGGCCATTGCCGGAGCGGTGGCTTTGCCATGGTTGGTGCAGCGACAGCAAAACAGCTGGCGAAATGAGCGGGAAAATTCTCCGGAAGTAATCGCAGCACCAGGCGACATCGCCGGCCCGAAGGATGATTCGTCACGCTCCTTACCCGCAAAAGCTTTCCTGAAAGAGGACCGCTCTGTGCCCGACCACTCCTCCCCGTCACCGGAGGAATCCGCGCCATGAAAACCGCCCAAAGTTATGCTGAGTTAGCCCAGGCGTTGTTCGAGGAATCCGCGGACGCCTTGATTCTATTTGATCCGGAAAGCGAACAGGTGCTGGATGTCAATCCGTTTGCGCAGCGGTTGACAGGCTACTCGCGGCGCGAATTACGCAGCGTACTGGTCACCGATTTGTTCCGCAGCGATCGCCCACAGGGACTGCACCAGTTGCGGCGGGCATATCAAAAAACGGGCATGTTTCACGCTCAGGACGGTTTCTGGATTCGCCATCGCATTCTGAACTGGGTGCCGGTGAATATCAGCGTGACGCGACTGCATCTGGATAGTCAGGTGCTCGGCCTAGTGACCGCCCGCGATGTCAGCGAGATGCACGAGGTTCGCCGACAGCTCGAACAGCGTGAGGCCGAACTTCGCCAGCTTTTCACTTCGATCAGCGATTTCCTCTGGAGTGCGGAGGTCAGTGCTGACGGCGTATGGAAATTGCGGTACATCTCGCCGGTGGTGGAGAAACTGACGGGTCGGCCACCGGAGTTCTTCCTGAAGAGTCAGGAGGCCTGGTTAAGCATCTTGCACCCCGAGGATCAGCCACGCATGTTAGCACGCCTGAGCCAAGTTCGTAATGGCGAAATCGCTCACGCCGAGGATGAATATCGCATTCGACTGCCCGATGGTAACATCCGCTGGCTGCGCGACAGCGTTTCCCTGGACCGCCAGAAAGATGGTCGCCTGCTCATCCACGGCGTGGTTTCCGATGTCACCGAACGCCGCCAGCTGCTCGAACAACTGCGTTACAGCGAAGCCAAATACCGTGCGCTGATCGAGAACCTCGAACAATGCGTCTTTCTCAAGGATCGCGAGCTGCGCTTTGCTGCGGTGAATCCCAAGTTTTGCGAGGCAGTAGGCAAGTCGGACCAGGAAATCCTCGGGAAAACGGACTACGATTTCTATCCCCGACACCTCGCGGAGAAATACCGTGCCGATGACATGGTGGTTTTGACTACCGGTCGCACTCTGGAATTGGAAGAAGAAAACGTCAGCGAGGGCCGTACCCGATTGGTGCGGGTGGTCAAGCGCCCAATGCGCGACGAACAGGGCAACATCGTAGGCGTGCTCGGTATTTTCTGGGACATTAGCCACCAGCGCGCCCTGGAAGAGCAACTCCGACACGCCCAGAAAATGGAAGCCGTGGGTCAACTCGCCGGTGGTGTCGCCCACGATTTCAACAACTTGCTCACCGCGATTCTGGGAAACGTTTCGCTGGTGCTGGCTCGCATCCCGGCCGATGATCCCAACCGCGAATTGCTGCAAATCACGGAAAAAGCTGCACTCCGCGCTGCCGAATTGACGCGACAACTCTTGAGCTTTTCCCGCCGGACACGTCTGCGTCCCCAGCCGACGGAATTGAACCCGATTGTCGAAGAAACGCTCAGCCTGCTTCGTCGCACCATAGACAAACGCATCGCCATCGAAAGCGATCTCGATCCGCAAGCGGGTCGCATTTACGCCGACGCCGGGCAAATGCAGCAGGTGCTGATGAATCTCTGCCTGAACGCCCGTGATGCCATGCCGGAAGGCGGAAAACTCCTGGTGCGGACGCGACGTGTCGTGCTTTCTGCCGAAGATGCACGCCGACATGTCGCCGCACGACCGGGCGTATTCATCCGCCTGGACGTGATAGACACCGGCCACGGTATCCCGCCGGAAATCCGTTCCCGCATTTTCGAGCCGTTTTTCACGACGAAAGGGCAGGGGCGTGGCACCGGGCTAGGTCTGGCGATGGTGTACGGCATCATCCAGGAGCACCACGGCTGGATCGAAGTGGAGAGCGAAGTCGGTAAAGGGAGCACCTTCTCCATCTTTCTACCGGTGCACGACCTCGAGAATCAGGAGACCAAATCCGCCGGCTAAGCCGTTCGCAGAAGCGGTTTCCGGGCTACAATGCCGTTATCAGAAGCAGCGCATGTGTCGGGGATAATCCGAGGAGTCACACCCGGCGCTTTTGGCCTGATGAATCCTCAGGTTGTGTTCCATGTCGGAATATCTGGTGGAGCAATTTCGGCAGCAGGTGCAAACCGGCCGCTGGTCGGAAGCCGACGCTCTTTACCGCCAGTTGAAACAATCGGGCTCGCCACTGCCCCCCGATCTGGTCAACGACTATGCGATCGGCCTGGCACGCCACGGTCGCCTCCAGGAAGCGGAATTCGTCTTGCGGCAACTCCTGCAGGAGTATCCCGAGTACGTGGCCGCTTATAGTAATCTCGGTTTAGTATTGCGTCGGCTTGGCCGAACGGAAGAGGCTCTGGAGACACTCCTGCGTGCCCTGGATTTGGACCGCTGCGCCGCCGAGGCTCTTAATAATCTCGGTCTGCTCTTGCGTGACCTGGGCCGGCACCAGGAAGCCCTTGCTTACTTAGAACGTGCTCTGCAGGTTCGCCCAAACCAGGTCGCCATCCATGCTAATCTCGCTCAGCTTTACCGTTCCCTGAGCCGACACCAGGATGCCATCCGGCACTTTCGTTCGGCACTGACAGCGCGACCGGAACAGCTGGATATATGCTTAGGTCTAAGCCTCAGTTTACTTGCTCTCGGTGAAGAAAGGGAAGCCGAGGCCTGGGCCCGACAGGCTATACATTTAGCCCCCCACCAGGCCGATGCCTGGAACACGCTGGGAACTATACTTTCCTCCTGCGGTCGTTATGATGAAGCATTAGCCTGTTTTCAGCAAGCCCTGGTGTATCAGCCGCAGCACGTCTTAGCTCACTTGAATCGCGGAATGATCTATCTCATTCGCGGTGACTGGCAAGCCGGATGGGAAGATTATGAATATCGTCTGCAGATGCAGCCGCAACGTTGGCACAGCTATCGGCAACCGCGTTGGCAAGGGCAAAGCTTAGTCGGCCGGACTATTCTACTGGTGGCTGAGCAGGGAATCGGCGACACCTTGCAATTTGTCCGTTATGCCCGTTTATTAGCAAATCAAGGGACCCGGGTCTTATTAGAATGCCCCCGGAATTTAGTGCCCCTGCTGAGCCACACGGAAGGATTAGCTGGATGTTATGCCAGTGGTGACCCGCTACCGGACTATGACTTTTACACCCCCCTGCTTAGTGTGCCCCGCTATCTCGATACACGACCGGAAACCGTTCCTGGGCAAGTACCGTACATCCATGTGGATGCGACCTTGATTGCCCACTGGGGCGAGCGCCTGGCTAAGTATGACGGTCTGCGCGTCGGGATTGCCTGGCAGGGCAGCCCTACTTATGCCAATGACCGTCAACGCTCGGTACCACTCAGCATGTTCGAGCGCCTAGCCCGAGTGGAAGGTGTGCGATTGATTAGCTTGCAAAAAGGGCCGGGGGAAGAACAATTGCAACATTGCCCGTTTCCGGTTGTTGATTTGGGACCTGGCCGTGACGAGACCAGCGGAGCATTTATGGATACGGCAGCCATCGTGCACCACCTGGACTTAGTGGTGTGCACGGACTCAGCCATCGCCCATCTGGCAGGCGCTCTGGGCCGACCGGTCTGGCTGCTGTTAGGTCAGGTCTGCGACTGGCGCTGGGGTATGGCCGGAGAGACGACGCCCTGGTACCCGACCATGCGGCTATTCCGCCAACAGCTGCGACAGGACTGGGACAGTGTATTTCGACGAGTGGCTGGGGAACTGGAAAAGCTCTGCGCTAGCCGTTGTCCGCACCCGCAGAAACTCTGTGTGCAGGAAATTCGCGTGCCTACCTCGCCAGGCGAACTGCTGGACAAAATCACGATCCTACGGATCAAACGGCAGCGTATCCGGGATGCCGACAAATTGCGGCACGTAGAGACGGAGTTGGCGGAACTGGAGAAAATTGCCGCGGACTGCTTGCCGATATCCCCCGAACTCGACCGCCTGGTGCACGAATTACAGGCCGTCAACCTCGCCCTTTGGGAAATCGAGGATGCCTTACGCGAATGTGAACGTCGGCAGAAGTTTGACGAGGAGTTTGTCGAGCTGGCTCGCTCCGTCTATCGCCACAACGATCGCCGGGCCGAGATCAAGAAACGCATCAACCTGCTGTTGGGCTCGCGGCTGGTGGAGGAAAAATCCTACCGACCTTATTGAAGGCCGCAGGCTAGAACTGAACGTCTGCGGCCAACGCAGGGACCAGAGCTGCGGCGCTGGATTCGAAGCCAGGCTGCCCCCGCTGGTGCCCTTGCGTCCTGTGGAAGATTTGGCCATCGTTCTGGGAAATCCCGCAAAAGGCTTGCCCTGGACAGAGCCCGCAGCGAACGCATCGCAGGAAACCGCCTGACCCCTGAACATTTCCTGCGTTTGCGCGTATATTACTATCAGAAACCGCGCGGGAAATTTCTGGCGGATTACGTCGCCGGTTGACCAATCAGGGCGCGGCAGGAGGCAAACCTGACACCACTGCAGGAGAAAACCAATGTATTGGCCACTGGCTTTCAACCTGGGAACGCCGGAGCTCATCATAATTTTGATCGTGGGCGTGTTGCTCTTCGGGCGACGGTTACCGGAAGTTGGCCGCTATCTGGGTAAGGGAATTGTCGAATTTAAGAAAGGATTGCGTGGCATCGAGGAAGACGTGGAGCCGCCAGCACCGACCAGTTACGGCCCCAGTGCGAGCAATCAGCCAGAACCGCCCGCGCCACCAAAACGGATTTCGCCGACCGCTCCGAAATTCGAGGAAAGCAATCCGCCTGTGGCTTGATAGTGGTGCCTACCCGGCTTGAGTCCACGGAACTGCAACGGGAAGCCAGTTTTCGTCATGGCCACTTGAAGCTGCCCAGGAACAGGGACGGTATTTAAGCGGTTTCGATACGGGCGGCCTGTTGCAAGCCGAAACGTTCAATCCCCATCTCGCGAAGTTTGAATTTTTGCACCTTGCCGGTGACCGTAGTCGGATACTGTTCGACGAAGACAATGTAGCGTGGGATCTTGTAGTGAGCGATGCGGCCCCGGCAGAACTCGCGAACTTCTTCTTCGGTAAGGGAAGCCCCTGGTCGCAAGCGAATCCAGGCGCTGACCTCCTCACCATATTTTTCATCGGGCAGGCCTACTACCTGAACGTCCAGGATTTGCGGATGCTGGAGCAGGAATTCCTCGATCTCCCGTGGGTAAATGTTTTCGCCACCGCGAATGATCATGTCTTTGATGCGTCCGGTAATGCGATAGTATCCATCGGGGGTTCGGGAAGCCAAGTCGCCGGTACGCAGCCAACCTTCCGGGCTGAGAACCTCGGCAGTTTCCTGCGGTTTCTTGTAGTATCCTTTCATGACGCCGTGGCCACGGACGATGAGTTCGCCGGGCTCTCCGACAGGCACGTCCTCCCAGGAACCCGGTCGAACAATTCGCACCTCCAGCCCCGGTAAGGGCTGCCCGACTGTGGCCACGCGATGCTCCAGGCTGTCGGTGGTGCGAGTTTGCGTAATCACCGGCGATGCTTCTGTCAGGCCGTAGGCGATGGTGATTTCCCGGCAACCCATTTTCTCGACCACCTGCCGCATGAGCTCAATAGGACACGGGCTGCCTGCCATGATACCGGTACGCAAACTCCGTAAGTCGAATTCTGCAAAACGCGGATGATTCAGTTCGGCCAGGAACATCGTCGGTACTCCGTACAGAGCGGTACAGCGCTCCTGTTGAATCGCCTGCAAAGTGGCCAATGGATCGAATACCTCTGCCGGAATCACCATAGTCGCACCATAGACGACACACATCAGCGTTCCCATGACACAGCCGAAACAGTGATAAAACGGCACAGGGATGCACAGCCGATCCCGTTCGGTCATGGCCAGGCGTTCGCCGACATAATACGCATTCATGAGCAGATTGCGGTGGGTCAGCATAGCACCTTTCGGGAAGCCCGTCGTTCCTGAAGTGTATTGGATGTTGACGACGTCGTCGGGTCGAACCAGGGTGGCGCGACGGCGAACATCGTCGGGAGAAACCTGCTCAGCTAGGGTCAAAAATTCCTGCCAGTTAAGCATGCCCGGCAACTTCGACGCTTGAATGCTGACCACCTGCCGCAATCGCGGGCAACGAATCGCTGACCGATCCGCTAAACGGTAGCTGTAGAGTTCAGGACACAGTTCCCCTAGCATGGCAAAATAGTCCGACTGTTTGTAACGGTCTGTGAGAAAGAGTGTGGTGATATCGGCCTGAGTAAGCACATATTCGAGTTCGTGCAGACGGTAAGCGGGATTGATGTTGACGAGCACCGCTCCGACTGTGGCCGTAGCAAACTGCAGGATGACCCACTGCGGCCAATTGGTCGCCCAGATGCCGACATGCTCCTGCCGCTGTATCCCCAGCGCTAACAGCGCTCGTGCGGCGCGTTCGACTTCGTTGGCAAATTCCCGCCATGTGCACCGATAGGATAACTGCGGAAAGACCATAGCCTCGCCGTCAGGCCAGCGCTGGGCCGTTCGTTCCAGAACCTGGGAGAAAGTCAACCCATCCACCCAGACAGAACCTGTCATCGGATTCCTCCTTGGCCTGATTTGCCGCCGAGTTGGTGACCGCAAACGGTGTCGGCGAAAAAGCACAGTGGCCGTCCCTCACGGATTCGCGGATGGTATCGGTCGCGTTTGCCAGCACCCCGCCTTTGTGCCATCCATAATTACTCTACCCACGGTGGCGGCCGTTTTTCCAGGAAGGCCCGCAACCCGGCCCGACATTCGACTTGCAGGCGAGCGGCAGCGCTTTCTTGGACGGCTTGCCAAAGGGAGGCAAAAGGAGAAAAGCGTCGCAGCAATTCTTTGGTCTTGGCCAGAGCTTGTGGGCCTCCCTGGGCACAGCGTCGCGCCCACTCCAGAGCGGTGGGCAGCAACTGGTCTTCGGCCACAATAGCATTTACCAGACCAACCTGACAAGCCCGCTGGGCGTCGATCAACTCTCCGGCCAGCAAGAGTTCACGGGCAATTCGTTCGCCAACCAAGCGCAGCAGGTGTGGCAAAACCATAGCGGCCACCAGACCCCGGCGTACCTCCGGATAACCGAAACTCGCCCGCGGGGTAGCGATGGCGAGATCGCAAACGGCCACAAGTCCGGCTCCGCCAGCCACCGCCGGGCCCGGCACGGTAGCGATGGTCGGTTTCGGACAGGTATAAATCAGGTCGTAGAGTTCGGCCAACCGCCGGGCGTCGGCGTGCACGAGTTCTGCTTCGTCGGGGCGGTCAAGCGTTTCAGCCAGTTCGTGCAAATCCATGCCCGCACAAAAGGCCGGGCCGGTCGCCGTGAGGATGATCACCCGGGTGTGCGGGTCGGCGATCGCTTGTCGGAACGCCTCGGCGAGTGCAGTTACCAGTGCACGGTTGAGGGCGTTGCGCTTATCCGGGCGATTCAGGGTCAGAATCGTAGCCGGTTTTTCCAGCCGCACCAGTACCAGTTCGCTCATGGCGAGTCCTCTTGCCTGTTCTTCTCCATTTCGGCGGTGACGGCCTGTCCAGGAGTTGGGGATGGCAGCTCAGCGTTCTCCGTCCGAGTGAGCGAACTGTTGTCAACGTCGTCGAGGTCAAAAAGCAATCCAGCCGCCATCCGACCTACGCCAGTCCCGGGAACTGCGAGTGGTCGGCCTTGTGAACGCGACCGACGCTCGGTTCGTTTCTCCAGAGCATCGCTTGTCTGGCGAGCTGCGGGGGGAAGCCCACGATGCCACTGCTGACTCTCCAGCTGGGACAAAACCTCCCGGGCGCGTTCAATGACGGCTTGGGGCAGACCGGCGAGTTCGGCCACGTGTACGCCGTAACTGCGATCCGCAGCTCCCGGCACGATCCGATGGAGGAACACGATCTTGCCGTTTGCTTCCTGCACCGCCGCCTGGTAATTCCGCAGACCGGGCAAAGCATCCCCCAGCTGCGTCAGTTCGTGATAATGCGTGGCAAAGAGGGTTCGACAACCGAGTACATTGTGGACATATTCGGCGACAGCCCAGGCGATGGCCAGGCCATCATACGTGCTGGTTCCCCGGCCAATCTCGTCCAGGATGACCAGACTGCGTGGCGTGGCATTGTGGAGAATGTTAGCCGTCTCCGTCATCTCCACCAGAAACGTGCTCTGGCCCCGCCCTACGTCATCGCTGGCTCCGACACGGGTGAAGATGCGGTCCACAATACCGATGCAGGCGCTTTCGGCCGGAACAAAACTCCCCATCTGTGCCAGGATCACCAGCAGAGCCGTCTGTCGGATGAATGTGGATTTACCCGACATATTCGGCCCGGTGATGAGCCAGAGCAAACCTTCCTGCGGCGACATGGCCACATCGTTAGGAACAAAGGTTCCCGCCGGCAGGATTTGCTCCAGCACCGGATGGCGGGCACTCTTGAGGTACAATACCGGCTCGCTGACAATTTCGGGTCGGCAGTAGTTATTCAAGTCGGCGAGTTCCGCTAAGCCAGCCAGCACATCCAATCGCGCCAGGGCTTCCGCGGTTTCGACCAGCTGCGGTGCTGCTGCGGCTGTACGCTCGCGAAGTTGCACAAACAATTCATATTCCAGAGCCTGGGACTGTTCCTCGGCACGCAGCACCTGGTCTTCGTACTGCTTGAGTTCGGGGGTGATATAGCGCTCGGCGTTTTTGAGGGTTTGCTTGCGCTGATAATCTGGCGGAATCTTGTCAGCGTGCGTATGCGTAACTTCGATGTAGTAACCGAAAACACGATTGAAGCCCACCTTAAGCGACGGGATTCCGGTGCGGGCAATTTCGCGTGCCTGGAATTGAGCGATCCAGGCTTTGCCCCCTCGTGCCAGTTCGCGGAGGCGATCGAGTTCAGCATGATAACCATCGCGAATCAGGCCGCCCTCCTTGGGACTGATGGGCGGCGAGTCCACCAGAGCGCGCTGGAGCTCGCTCTGCAACTCCGGCAGCGGATGCAGCTGCCCCGCAATTTGCCGAAGTGCTGATGCCTGAGCTTCCTGTAACCGTGCCGATAACTCCGGCAAGATCCGCAAAGAAACGGCCACCGCCATCAGGTCGCGCGGTGAGGCTCGACCGGTGCTGATGCGACTAGTCAGCCGTTGCAAATCATGGAACTGTCCCAGCAGCGCGCGCAGCTGGCGGCGCAGCGTGGGTTTTTCCTTCAACTCAGCCACGGCATCGAGGCGAGCAGCAATGGCCTGCGGACAAGTCAAGGGCGCCAGCAACCAGTCCTGCAGCAATCGCGCTCCCATGGACGTGACAGTGCGGTCAATAGCGGCCAGAAGGGAACCCTCCCGGCGTCCCTCCCGCAGCGTCCGCACCAGTTCCAAACTTCGCCGCGTTACCGTGTCCAGGTGTAACACCTGGCCACTGTGATACGCTCGCAATCGAGTCAGGTGCCCAGGCTGCGTTTTCAGGGTTTCCTGCAGGTAGCGCAGCAAAGCTCCGGCCGCTTGCAGACAGACTTGGTTCTCCTCGAAACCGAAACTTTCCAGGGCAGCGACGCGAAACTGCTGGCGCAAGGCGTCCAGAGCATTGCGCGGTTCGAACGTCCACACCGGCCGATGGGTCAGACTCACGCCGGGCCATTGCGCTTGCACCGACGGCAGCCAGGAAGGGACGAATCCTTCGGGCAAGATTAACTCGGCAACTTCCAGCCGCAACAGTTCATCCACGAGTCGCGGCAGTGGCAAATCGGCGGCCCACATCTGGCCAGTGGATAATTCCGCCCAGGCTAGACCGGCCAGACGTTCGCCCGGCCAGACAGCAGCCAGGTAATTGGGACGTTGCGGGTCGAGCAAGCCTTCTTCCGTAAGCGTGCCCGGTGTGACAATCCGCACCACTTCCCGACGCACCAAACCTTTTGCCGTTGCCGGGTCTTCTACCTGCTCACAGACAGCCACACGGAAACCCGCTTGCAACAATCGTCGCAGCTGCTGGTCCAGGGCATGGTGCGGAAAACCTGCCATCGGTACCTGCTTGTCGCGGCTAGTCAGTGCTAGTTGCAATACGCGCGCTGCCGTCAACGCATCCTCATAGAACAGCTCGTAAAAATCCCCTAACCGAAACAGCAACAGCATATCGGGATGGCGGGACTTGATTTCCCGATACTGTTGCATCATCGGCGTCAGGTTGGCGTTGTCAGGTCGTTGCATAGCTGGCATGCGTTGGCGGTGTATCGCTGGCCGATGCGGGCGATCATCCCCGCGCCGCGCAGGGACCAGGGCGTAAGCCCCCGATTCAGAGCCAATGGCGAATGGAAAGAGCGAATCCCGCATCGCCGCGTCCAATAGACGACGCTCTTCTGCGAATAATCTTACAGAATCGCAAAGAAGCCGAAGCTTCGTTGGCAGCGAATGGCGAATAGCGAATTGCAAGTGAAAAAGATGTCGAAACCTCAAACACTGAGCCAGGCAACAGCGCTTTTTGGAACGGGGCGACCGGCCAATAGCAAATGGCTTCTGAAAGCGGCCGACACGGCGGGCTTGCCTCCTGTCTTTACCACGGTGGGGTAGCGTCCGCCGCTCCTTGCCGCGAGACAAGCCGGCGCTTGTCTCTCCTGTCTCCAAGCGAATAATGTCCCTGTGGGGTGAAGCCACCGTTACGGAGAACTGCGATGGCGTTTGCCTACGCACCGGGTAGCCGACCCATCGAACCTTACACCATCAAACACGCGCTGGGTGGCGGTGGTTTTGGCGAGGTCTATTACGCGGTCTCCGAGGCCGGCAAAGAAGTCGCCTTGAAGCATTTGTGTCGTGAACCGGAAATCGAATTGCGTGGCATTCGCGCCTGCTTGAACCTCAGCCATCCGCACCTGGTCAGCATTTACGATCTCCGCCGTGGCACCGACGGTAACTGGTGGTTGGTGATGGAATACGTGGGCGGGCCAACGTTGTCGGCGCTACTGCAACAGCATGCCCAAGGGCTGCCGCTGGACCGTGTCGTTCGTTGGATGCAGCAACTGGCGGAGGCGCTCGACTTTCTTCACCAGCACGGCATCCTGCACCGCGACCTCAAGCCCAGCAACATCTTCCTGGCGGACTGCTATCCCGACGGCTGGGTAAAAGTGGGAGATTATGGTCTGAGCAAACTGGTGACCGGCCGGCAAGGCGAAACCCACAGCACTATTGGCACGGTGTATTACATGGCCCCGGAAATGGCTCAGGGACGCTACGACGCCAGCGTGGACGTTTATGCTGCTGGTGTTATTGCTTATCAGCTGCTCTGCGGTCGGTTGCCGTTTGTCGGCCAGTCGGTGCAGGAAATTCTCCTTCGCCATCTCACAGATGAGCCGGACTGGTCGCGGATACCAGCCGCAGCGGTGCCCGTGTTACGAACCGCGCTGGCGAAAGACCCGGCTGCACGTTTCGCTACAGTTGGGGAACTCGCCCAGCAGCTAAAGCAGGCAGCATCCTGCACTGGCCAATTATCCCTCACCGCCGGACAGGACGGTGGTTTGCAGTCGCAACAGCCGCCGCAATCACACCACCCGCCCCAGACCGGGCAACGGCCACGCCGATCGTCTGATCCTGCCGATACCACGACCATCGTGTATCGGCGTGGCGGTCGCGTGGCCGAGTTAACCCGTTCCTGGCTGGGCAGCGTCGCCAGTGGCCTGGTGCTGACCGCCTTCCTGGCTATCATCGGCTGGAACCTGCGAAGCGATATTCCAGGAAGCGAATTTGTCGGGGTCGGGAGTTTTGCTGTACTCAGTGCCTGGGCTTTGCTGGCGTTGCAACGGCTCTGGTGGGATGAGCGCTGGCCCGAGGTCTGGTTGCGTTGTCTAGTGCGCATGGTTCTGGGAATGTCGCTGGGCATGCTGGGTGCCTGGCTTGCTGGTGCTGCTTGGTTGTGGGGCAAGCCGGCCCTGCCCACTTTGGCGTTGCAAGAAGAAGCGATGGCCTACAGCCTGGCGCACCGAGCCTTGCGGGATGCAGCATTTTTCGGCTTGTTGTTCTTGCTGAGCCCGTGGGAACATCTCATGCGGCCACAGCGCAACTGCCGCTTTTCTTGGAATCCCGTAATCCTGATCACCTTCCTGGCCGGGACGCTGGTCTGGTTCTGGCAACGTTGGGAGCCGATCTTTTGGGAACAGGCATGGCCGAAACTCGCCGTCGTGGCGCTGATTGCAGTGCTGGTGCAGCTCGCCAGTCCCGTGACAGTCTTAATCAAGGAGCGATCATTAGCCGGCGAAAAAAGACTAGCAAGAAGAAACTGACGCGGTGGAAAGATCGCCTTCCTACGATACGCCCCGCCAAGCTGCTTTACGTGCAGCAGTCCGTTGCAACATTGCCATACGCCCGGAGCGAACGATGAGGATGGAAACAGAATGGCCGACGGTGAAAACGGTGGCTAGACCTAATCGGGGTGCCCCGGTCATTGCGGTTGTGGTTTGGCTGGCTGGGTTCGGCGCCATTGGATCCGCGGCAGCTGTAGATGCTGCGACTGGCTACACCTGGTCGGTACAGCTCGAAATGACTGAATTGGCCAGCGCACGCGATACCGCTATTCAGCGCGTGCAAGAAAAAGCGGCAGACCAGGTCGCGAACTGGTTGCGGCAGGTTTGGCCGGACGCTTCCTGGACACCGACACCGCAATTCCTACGCGAACGCCGCATTATTTACGACGTTTATGCCGAATCCCGTATCCTGGAACTGCCGGAAGGCCAACGAGTGATGTTCGCTGGCGTGGCGCAATGTCGGCTGACCACGGAAAACTGGCGAGAATTGCTCGAGCGTGTCCGCTGTGCCGAATCCGAACGACGCCTGCAACGCCTGGCATGGTATGTCCTGCTACCGGCAACTGTGCTGCTGGTCGTGGTCTGGCTTTTCCACGGGCGGAATCACGAGCAGCAGGCTTCAGTCAGCCGTGGTGAGTCGTGACGGGATGGGTGGCATGCATCCTGGCGATAGAGACAGTCTGACTCTTGTCCCTGGTCTGCATCAAAGTTGTCCTGGCCGGCTCTCGCACGGTGGGCTTACGCCTGCTGCTCTTGAATCTACTGCAGGACTCGCGACGCAACCACGGAGCTTGTCCTGGCATCCGTGCAGTGTTACCGCGGGAGACACGTGTTCCTGTGCTTGACAGGTGTGCAGCGGCCTGCTATGAGCGTGGACGCCGTTGCTAACAGCCTTTCCCAATACTCGGAAGCTGGCGTGACGGTGGGCCCGTTTCCGAAACGCACCGATGATTTACCAGGTAGCGGCAACCGATTCAGGCAGACATGCGGCGAATTCGGACAGCGACCCAGACTCCAACCAGGCCGGAAGGCGGCCGCTCTGGTGCTGTACCCATGCACCGGCGCAGGGGCGGCCGGTGTAAGATCGCCGTCAGGTACCTGATGGTAGTCGTCGGCCTGGCAGCACTGGCTGGCTGCGTGGAACGTCGCCTGACTATCGTTTCCGATCCGCCGGGGGCACTGGTAACCGTCAACAATCGGGATATTGGTGCCGCACCGGTGGATGTTCCGAGCGATCTGTTTGTGTACGACGGGGCCTATGACATCGTCCTGCGCAAGGATGGTTATGAACCCTTGCGAGTGCGGCAGGAATTGCAGCCCCCGTGGTACTTGCGGTTTCCGTTCGATTTCTTCGCGGAGGTCCTCTGGCCATTTCGCATCCGCTACTATCGCGAACTTACCTATCAGCTGCAACCGCCGCAAACCATTTCTCGCGAACAGTTGCTGCAATCGGCTCAGGAGTTACGGAGTTACGGGCAGTCGAATCTCCCTCGCCCCTGAAGCCACATCGCCCAGGAGCGGCCAAGCTAACTCCGCCGTGGGGCGAGTGTAAGCCCGCTGCGGGATAACCAGCACGGATCACCGTCGTACGAGTTGCTAATCCTTCAACCTGCCTTTAGTCGAAGGAACCCCAGCGGAGCGTGGGTCGAATTCGACGGCGTCGCGCAGAGCATGAGCCACCGCTTTGAAAACCGCCTCGACAATGTGGTGGGCATTCCGGCCGTAATGGCAAAGTACATGGAGGTTCATAGCGGCATGCTGCACCACGGCCTGCCAGAAGTCCTGAGCCAGTTCGCTGTCGAACTGTCCCAGTTGCACCCGTGGCAGAGTCACCTGCCAGACCAGAAACGCCCGTCCGCTCAAATCTACCGCTGCCGTAACCAACGTTTCGTCCATTGGCACTAAAGCGTGGCCGAACCGGCGAATTCCCGCTTTTTCGCCGAGCGCCTCCGCCAGGGCCCGACCCAAACAGATGCCAACATCCTCAACGGTGTGATGGGCATCCACCGTCAGGTCGCCCTGGGCTTGTACACGCAGATCGAATAAGGCATGGCGAGCTAACAACTGCAGCATGTGATCGAAAAACCCCACGCCGGTCCGCACCTCCGCTTGACCGCTACCGTCGAGGTCGAGAACCAGGTCAATTTGTGTCTCTGCAGTACGACGTTGAATCTGTGATTGTCGAGCCATTCGGAGATTCTCACGTGTGTCTCAGCAGGCGCTATCACCGGACAGCACCACTGAAAGGACGGGTGAGCCTGCATCCCTAGACCAGCCGCCGAAGTTCGTCAAGCAGGCGATCCATATCGGCATCCGTCCCAATCGTGATCCGCAAACCGTCCACTTCAGGATAGCTCATATATCGCACCAGAATCCGGCGAGCCTTGAGTTGTTCGTACAGCCAGCGGGCTGGACGTTCTGCATGGCGGCACCAGACGAAATTCGCCTGACTGTCCGGGACAGCGAAACCGAGTTGGCGCAACAACGGCGTAATGCGCTGTCGCGTCGCACGAATCCGGGCTACGTTACGGCGCATGTACTCTTGATCTTCAATCGCGGCGGTGGCGGCAATCAGGCTCAAGGCATCGCAGTTATACGAATCCTTCACCTTGTAAAACTGCCGGGTCAACTCCGGATGGGCAACAGCGAAACCGAAACGGATACCGGCCAGACTATACGATTTGCTCAAGCTGCGTGTCACAATTACCCGTTGCTGCGACAGTGGCAGACGCAAGTAGTTTTCGTCGGCGAAATCGGCGTAAGCCTCGTCAATAACCAGCGGCGTCGGCCAGCGCTCCAGCCGGGACCGTGGCACCACCGTACCCGTTGGCGAATTGGGATTCGGAATGTACGTCAAATGGACTCCGCCGGGCAGAGATGAAGGATCGAGATCGCCCTCAGGCGTCAGAGGAATCGTCCGGACTTCCGCTCCCTGTATGCAGGCCAGCGTTTCGTACAGCAAATAGCTGGGCGTGGGAAACACAATTTGGCCATTTTCCGGCACAACGGTGCGGGTGATGATGGTCAGCGCGTCGTCGGAACCATTTGCGATGAGGATCGCTTCGGCCGGAATGCCGAAGATCCGAGCGGCGGTTTGACGGAATTGCCATCCCAGGGGGTCGGGGTATTTGCGCAACCGTTCTCCATGGAGCGCCTCCCGCAACGCCTCCAACACGCGCGGCGAAGGCGGATAGGGATTTTCGTTGGTGTTCAGCTTGAGATATTCGCCATCCTGCGGCTGTTCCCCCGGCTCGTAGCCACGCAGATGCAGGATGTTGGCTCGGACAAAATCGAGCATGACAGTTGGTTCCCGGCAAGGGTTCTCGCGACTGCTGCACACATCACCGTGGCAAGCCAGCGCCCGCTGCTCCGCATCTGACGCATGTGCATTCGACGGTCTGCCAAACGATTCATTTTAAGCCAATCCGCGGGCTTCGGATGTGGCAAGGGCAACCGTTGAGCCGAGCGTCTGCCGAATGCGGACACTGTGGGCGTGAGCCGGCAGATTTTCCACCTCGGCCAGACGCATGACGTGCTCCGCTTCACGTGCCAGGGCCGATTCGCTGAAACGCAGGATGCTCGTGTGTTTCAAAAAGTCGTTAGCGGATAACCCCGAAGCGAAACGGGCCGTGCCACTAGTGGGCAAGACGTGAGAGGGCCCGGCCACGTAATCGCCCAGAGCCACTGGTGTCGAATTGCCGAGGAAAATTGCTCCGGCATTGCTGATGCGCTCCGCCAACTCCTCAGCCTGCCGCGTACAGATATGCAGGTGTTCAGGTGCCAGCCAGTTGGCCAAACGCACCGCCTGTTCGACATCCGCTACTTCTACCAGGGCACCGAATCGCTCCAGGCTGTCGCGCGTCAAGTCAGCTCGATCGAGGGTTTCCAACTGTTCTTCCAAGGCCCGGAGCACTGCATCGAGCAAATCGGCCTGCCAAGTAATCAGCAAGCTGGCACCGGGAGCGTGTTCGGCCTGAGCGAGCATATCGGCAGCGAGGTAATCGGGCCGAGCTGACTCATCGGCCAGCAACACCAGCTCCGTCGGGCCAGCCAGCGAGTCTATACCCACTGTGCCATACACATATTTCTTGGCCAGCATCACATAGAGATTGCCTGGCCCGACGATCATATCCACCGGTGGCAGTAAAGGAGCGGCAAGGGTCGGCCCGCCGGGGGACTCGCGCAGACCGTAAGCCAGAGCGGCAATCCCGTGGGCTCCGCCCAGCCGGTACACCTCGCGGATTCCAAGCTCCCAGCAAACGGCCAGTAAATCGGGATTATTGGAACCGAAGCGAGTCGGCGGGGCAATGACCACGATCTCGGGAACCCCGGCCGCCATTGCCGGACAGACCGTCATCAGCACCGTGCTGGGATAGGCGGCACTACCGCCGGGCACATGCACACCCACACGCCGAATCGGACGATACCGCACACGAATTTCCTCCCCTTGATCGTTGCGCCAGACGGCATCTGCATGGGTCAGACCGGTCTGGAACACCAGCAGACGATCGCGGACATGGCGCACGGTCCGCAGAAACTCCGGCCGTGCTTGACGGTGCGCTTGCCGGAGTTCTTCTTCCGACACCCGCAGGTTCTCCGGTGACAAATCGAAGTTATCGAAGACCCGACTGAATCGGGTAACGGCACAGAAGCCAGAATCGCGAACTTCCCGGCAAATGCGTTCAACACTGCGAGCCGGCGGCAAGGGTTCCCCGAATGCGCGGAGGGTGAGTTCCCGGCTGCGGGGAGTGATCACTTCACTGTCCAGGCTATGCTGCCGTCGCAGTTCGCTGATTAGGTTAGCGGCATCCGCTTCCGGCGACCAGACGATTCGGCGAATTTGCAATGCCATCGGTTCCGTCCTCGTTTCACGCCATGGCGCAACCAGAGCTTTTTCCGACCATCGGATAGCCCGCGCCTCTTTCGACTATAAAAGTTCGACACGGCAAAAGCAAGGCATTGCAACCCGGCTCGTAGGTGACCAGCCACTTGACTGGGCTGGTTTCAGAAGAGAAGTCGTGAGCGCGGGAAAACTGTAAGTGAAGAGGCGAGGCCTCTGTGCAGGCCCGGGGCTTTTTGAAAGGGCGCTTCTATCTATCGCGACAAGGGCCAACTGCCTGTCGCACTAATCTTGCAAGAGCAGCTATCCGGCTGCTTGCCAGCGGCGTGGCTGGTTTGCGTGATTGTAGGATGCGTGGGCTTCACGGCTGCGGAAACGACACCGATTGGACGATGGCGAGATCGCGGCCACCAAGCTTATCCGCCAGCGCCGGCTCCGTAGTGAATACAAACACGACTTGATGTCCCTGACTGTCCGCGACCACGTACCAGGTGAGCACGATGGGTAATTCTTCGCTTTTCCCCTGCACGGTGTGGCGATAAATCCAGCGACCATCCGGGGTCTTGATCTCGCCACTTTCGATAACCTTCTCGGGCTGGAAGCTGGGAGCCTTGTCCGCAAACTCGCGAATCTGCTCAGGAGAAAGATGCTCGCCGGGCTTGGCCTTGGGCCAAAAAGTCACGTTCATTTGCGCGACCAGTTCGCCGCGGTCTAGAAGCCGAAACACGACAAATCGCTCCTCTTGAGCGACACGATGCCAGCCACGGTCATAATAAAACTCGCACTCGCCACGCGGAGCCCGATAACTGAGCAACAGATAGGCTGCCGTCGGCTCGGCGGGAACGTTTTGCAGCACCGCCGGGCTTAGCTGGGCACTGCGACCGGCAAACACTCGCGACACCTGAACTTCCGCTACGAGCTGCAGAGCGGGATTAATTGGCCCGGCCTGACGTTGCTGGGTTTGTCGCCAGCGCAACTGTGTCCAGCGCTCAAATGTCAGGTCATAATGAAGTGTGCCCTGAACGGTGTTGACCGTTTCGCAGCCATCGGTGATACCTTCCACCTTCCCTTCGATGACAATGACCGCCTGATCGTTCTGAACAGAGGCCAGTCGCGCTTGCACCCGGGCTTCCGTGACACCGTCGAGACCGCATAGTGCCTGTGCGATCGGGATCGGCACTGTCCAGGTTTCGTCCACCGCGACCAGACCATCGGGCAACAGGTTCGGCACCATGAGGACGTCGAGATGTCCTTGGGTCAGGTCGAGTTCTTCGCGGGAGAGCGGGCCGTTGGGGGAAAAGACCAGCGTATCATCGCGCCAGCGCCATGCCACCAGAAACTTCCGATCTTCCCGGAGATGCCGTTTCTCGGTAGCGGCGGCAAGTGAACTGACCTGCACCGGTTGCAAGGGCTGGCGCTGCCAGTCCGCCTCCTCGTAATACCGCGCGATACGAACCGGCAGTCCAGGACGCACCCCGACGGCGACATTTTGCGGATTCGCCGCATCGGCCACGGCGAGCACGTGTTCCCAGAACCGATGCTGTGCCGACACCAGCATTTTGGTACCGGCAGGTTTCGCCTCCACTTCGACGCGGGTTTGCATCTGCACCTGCCATTGCTGGCCCGATTGGCACCGTTCCCGCAGAGCGTATTTGCTTCCCTCGGCAGAAAGCGACTGTGCACACCAAAGCGTGAGCATCACCCCGACGCTGATAAGCAGCTTGTTCGTCTGCATGCCTATCCTCCATGCGCCGGCCCGGCGGACACGGGATGAGCAGCACGGCTGACCGCTGAGAGCTTTGTGGCAATCCCTGACAAGATGTCATGCCGGTCCTATTGACCGGCCACCATAACGGAGCCCCTGCAAGCGTCAACCTCAGCTCCAACCGGTGCGAAAATCGGCCTGAAAGACACGAACCAGAGGTTACGCAGATAGCGCAACCGAGGTTGCGGTATGCCTGACCACACCGATGCCAGGATAATCCGCGGGGTTTGTTTTCGGCGCCGGGATCTGTTCGTGTCGCAGTGGCTATAGTCTCAGGCTGGCTTTTACTGCCATACCATGCCAGGGAGGGATTCGCAGCATGTCGCAGCAGCTATAGCCGCTGGCTCGGGTCTCGGCAGCGTCATAGCAGCACGGGGAGAATCTCCTTAGCGCTTCTGGTCGGTGCGACGCATTCACGGTTCGCTTGCCGACGAGCTTGACAGTACCAAGAATGCCTAGGTGTTGGCCGTTTCTATCCGGCGAGCACCACGACCCTTCGCCGGCTTTTGCGATCGGTCGTGCTCCCGCGTGGACAAACCCCGAAACCGGAGGCAAGCCTATGGGAAGCTGGCGTCGCTGCTGGTCGAGTTGGCTGGCCGGGTTAGCGTTACTTGTGGGTTATTGTTCGGCAGAAGCCGCACATGCTGATGAACGGCCGAACATTCTATTGTGCATCGCCGATGACTGGTCATATCCGCACGCGAGTATTTACGGTGACGAAGTGGTGAAAACGCCAGCGTTTGACCGCGTTGCCCGGGAAGGTGCATTGTTCACACGGTGCTATTGTGCCGCACCTTCATGCACGCCGTCGCGGGCGGCCATCCTCACGGGGCGATTTCCCCACAGCTTGGAAGAGGGGGCGAATCTCTGGGGATTTTTGCCGACGCGTTATAACATCTATCCCGACCTGCTGGAAAAAGCTGGGTATCATGTCGGTTTTACCGGCAAAGGCTGGGGGCCAGGAAACTTCCAGGCCGGCGGCCGAACGCGTAACCCGGCTGGCCCGGCATACAAGTCGTTCGTTCAATTTTTAGACGAGTGCCCGAAGGATAAGCCATTTTGTTTCTGGTTCGGCAGCACCTACCCGCACCGACCCTATGAGCGCGAATCCGGACGCAAGGCCGGACTTTCTGCCGAGCGTGTCCGTGTGCCGCTTATTTGGCCCGACTGCCCCGAAGTTCGCCACGACATCCTCGATTACTATTTCGCAGTGCAACAGTTTGATCGACAGGTGGCCGAATTGATCGCCGAACTGGAGAAGCGCGGGCTTTACGAGCGGACAGTCATTGTCATCACCAGTGATAACGGCATGCCCTTCCCGCGGAGCAAGGCAAACCTTTATGATTGGGGAACGCACATGCCGTTGGCGATTCGCTGGCCGGGTGTTACTCGCCCGAACACACGTATCGAGAACTTCGTCAGCCATGTGGACCTGGCTCCTACTTTCCTGGCGGCGGCAGGCTTGCCCGTTCCTAGCGATTGGCACGGTCGAGATTTGCAACCGCTGCTCCGTGGCCAAGCCCGGTCCTGGCGCGATGCGATCTTTACCGAACGCGAACGGCACGCCTATGTACGCCAAGGAAACGCAAGCTATCCGGCCCGCGCCATCCGCACGGAACGTTTCCTGTACATCCGCAACTTTCGGCCCGACCGCTGGCCAGCGGGCGATCCACAGTTGGTGTTCGCTGTCGGCCCGTTCGGCGACATAGACGATGGCCCCACCAAGCGTGTCGTTCTCGCGGCACAGCACGATCCGCAACGGCGGCATTTCTTCGAACTGGCCTGCGCCAAACGTCCAGCGGAAGAACTCTATGACCTGAAAAAAGACCCCGACGAAATCCACAATGTCGCCGATCGGCCGGAGTATGCGACTATCAAGCAGCAACTCGCTGCCCAATTGCTCGCATGGATGAAACAGACCGGCGACCCACGCGCAGAACAGGACGACGACCGATTCGATAAGTTTCCGTATTACGGCAATCCGGCCAAAAGCGAAAAAGCCAAACCACGCTGAGTCTCTGGGGAACGTTGCGGCAACTCCTGTCTATTTGCGCAGAATGCCGAGCTGCTACAGGCGAGTGGTACAGGCTAGCTGGTCCTGCCCCCGTCTGGTAGTCGGTACGGCAGAACTCTGGGAATGCTTGTTGCTGAACACGCAGAAGTCGGCTTGCCCAGTTCGCAGAAGTCGTTATGACGGGGCGACACGCTCCAGGGCCTCGGCTGGCGGTACTCATCGCTATTTAGTCGCCTTGCGACGGCGCTGAGCCGATGCCTTCGCCGGAAATCAGACCAGGAGGGCCGCTGTGGATCTTGCTTGCTCGACTCTGGCATTTACCCGCTATAGCCTGGAAGCAGCGCTCCGCCAGATGTTCGAACTCGGATTCTCTTATGTCGAAGTCGCCATTGGGCCGAACAACCCGCACCTGACACCCGAGGGAGTAAATAAGCGACTGAACGAGACGGCGGAACTGTTGCGGTGCGTCAGTGGCATCACGCCGGCGGCCTTGCTGGTAGAACTCGAAAGCTACGAACCGCGTTTGTGGCAGCAACAGTTTCCAGCGCTATGCCGACTGGCCAACATCCTCGGTGTCGTGACCGTGACCATTAGCGCGGCTCCACGCGGTTGCAACTGGTCGCAGGAAGTGGAACGGCTGCGACAGGTAGCGGCCTGGGCGTTCCCCTACGGCGTGGTCGTCTGCGTAGAGACCCGCCTCGGCACACTCACGGAAACGCCGGAAGCTGCCGTCGAATTATGCCGGTGCGTGCCACCATTGCGGCTGACGCTTGACCCCAGCCATTACCTTTGTGGGCCGAGTTCGGGCAAATCCTTTGACGGCGTGTTCCCCTACGTACACCATGTTCATCTGCGCGATAGCGGCACAACGCCCGATAAACTCCAGGTGCGAGTCGGCCAGGGTCAAATGCCTTTCAGTCGCATCCTCCAGCAACTCCGCCGATACGACTACAACCGGTTGATTACCATTGAAATGTTCGACCAGCCCACCACGGCCGGCTTACACCCGATGCTGAGCGCACCACCTTACCCGCTGGAACCGGAATTGCGAACGCTTCGCCTGCTGTTGGCCGGCATGATCTGATAGCATCTCGCGATGGCCTGTCGCCGACGCTGAGCGATAACCGCATAAGAAACGGTTAGCACCGGCGGTATCCGTCAGCCCGCCGGGTAGCTACGGCCAGAGAAAGCAGGGGTAGCCGCCGACCATCTATGGAGAATGCAACTTATCAGCACCACGCAAACACGCACCGGGAAGCGGCGTATCGCCGGTAGATGTCGGAAGTCATTGAACCTGGACACGGAAAAAAGCATGGGCTTACTCCCTCCGTTGCCAGTCGCGCCCTCCACAACCGGCAAGGACTTCGAAACTGAGCCACAGTGCGTACCTCGGGCACCACACACGCTGTGCCACCGCACCTCAGCCAAACCAAAGGTCAACTCAGAGGATTTCCCGCGGTAGTCGCAGATAGGCGATGTCGAGAACATCCTCACTTTCGTCGCTGTCGTAACGGACGGTGACCGAATCCCCCTCGACAGCGGTCAACGTAGCCGGTTCATACACCTTTTCAAACCGCTCCCGCCGTGCCTGCACGCGCATGCCCACTTCCAGGTGTAACGGTGCTAATTCTGCCAGTGCCACCGGCCCCACATCGCCGTCGTCGTAGTCAATGAGCGCGATGCCCGACTCAATTTCGCGGATGGTGCCGGGATAGAGAAAATGCGGTTCCCACGGAGCCAGGACACGGTCGCCTGGTTTCCAGAGCGCGGCCAGAGCTTCTTCCTGCTCTTTCGGCAATCGCAACAGGACGCGCGGAATGCGAATCTGACCGACGGCTACAGTCTCATCCGAATCATCCTCGGAATAATGAACCCGCACCCCCTCGCTGAGTACGGCCAGCACCTCGGCCCAGTAATAGCGATTGACGCCCGGGTCGCGGCGAACCTGCACCTGGGAACCGGGCTCGATCTGCAACGGACGAAGCGTGGACTCCGGCACATAGCCTTCGTCGCCGTCATCGTATTCGATCACCAAGCCACGTTTGCCAACGTAAACGACCGTCCCTGGATAGAGAAAATCTGGTTCCCACGGTGCCAGTACGCGATCCCCGATTCGCCAGCGGCTGTTCTGTGCCATAGCCTACCCTCGCTTGTGACCAACCCCAGCCATTGTATGAGCAAAAAGCCGGGCCGCGAACCGATCGGGTAGAGCATTCCCAAGAAATACAGAAACCGTGCACACCCCACAGTGCTGAGAGGTGCTACCGGTTTGCCGTCGCCTTGGCAAGCCAAAGCGCGCTTGTCCTGGCCGAACGGGCGGTGCCCTTCTACATTGAAGGCGGTTTTGCCTGTCGGGCGTTCGGAGCGGAGTCTCGACCGTGCGCCCGTTTATCCTGCGGCGGGCTTACACCCACCGCTCCTTCTTAGCATTTTCCCGACAACTTCGGAGAACGAGCGAAGATGAAGACCTACGCTTATGGCTATCCCCGGCTTGGTAAGAATCGCGAATACAAACGCCTGATCGAAGGCTTCTGGAAACAGGAAGTCAGTGAACTGCAATTGCGCGAGGGCTTAGACCGGCTCGAGCGCGACCGTTTGCGGGCCTATCACCAAAGCGTTGACCTGTACCCGGTTGGTGAAATGACCTTTTACGATACGATGTTCGACCACGGCATCATGTTCGGTCTGGTGCCGGAAGCGGTCTCCGACGGATTGCGCATCGGGCGTTCCTGGGATGCCCCCCTGGATTTGCGGACCTATTATCGGCTGGCTCGCGGTGCGGACGCCTGGGAAATGACTAAGTGGTTCAACACGAATTATCATTACCTCGTCCCGCCAGTGTGTGATCACACCGAGTTCCGCTTGGTCTGGGCGAAACCGCTGCTGGCCTGGCAGCAATACGGAATGGGTGTTTCTTATTTGATCGGCCCGTACACGTTCCTGAGCTTGTGCAAAGGCTACAGCCCATCCGCCTGGCCAAACCTGTGGGCTAGGTTGATTCCCGTCTATGCCGAATTGCTGGCTCGGTGTCGGCAGGCAGGCGTGACGTTTGTTCATGTGGATGAGCCGGCTTTGGTAGGCGATGTCCCGCAAGACCGCTGGCAAATGATTCGGGAGGCGTATCAACACTTGGCCGCACAAGCGCCTATCTTGCTCTTCACCTACTACGACACGCCGGCGGATTGGAGTGCTTTGCTGCAACTGCCTGTTCGCGGTTTCGGCGTGGACCTGGTGCATGGCGGCGGCTCTACTTCGCTTGACGAAAACACCGTCGCGAACCTTGTCCATGCCCTGGAACGCACGCCGCTACGCCAGGATCAGATTCTCGTCCTCGGTCTGGTCAATGGCCGCAACGTCTGGAAAACCGACCTGCGGAAAACCGCCGAGCTGGTACAACATCTCCGGCAAAAAACCGCGACCGAGGTCTGGATTTCCAACGCCGGGCCACTGGCACACTTGCCGGTCAGTCTCGCCGCTGAGGACAAGCTGGAACCGCCCTTGCGGCAACGCCTGGCTTTTGCCGACGAGCGCCTGACAGAATTGCGGCTACTGCGACGCCTGTTGACCGGCGCATCCGTCGGTGCCGACGCCAGCGAAGATGATAAGCTGCTGTCCACTTGGAACGCCTACTCTCCCGTTTGCGTCGAATGGCAGCAGGAGAGCGTGCGACAGCGTCTGGCCGGACTTCGCGAGGAAGACTTCCGCCGCGCTGCCGACTATCCTCAGCGCGACGCGTTGCAGCGCCAGCGCCTGAAGCTGCCTATGTTTCCCACCACCACCATCGGCAGCTTTCCGCAAACCGAAGAAGTTCGCCGCATCCGCAACGCCTTCAAGAACGGGCGGATTTCTGCCGATGAGTATGCCGGTTTCATCCGCGAGCAAATCCGCCATGTCGTGCAAGTGCAGGAAGAGTTAGGGCTGGATGTCCTGGTGCATGGCGAATTCGAACGCAGCGACATGGTCGAGTTCTTCGCCGAGAAATTGCAGGGCATTGCCCTGACACAGCAAGGCTGGGTGCTTTCCTACGGCACACGCGTGTACCGTCCGCCCATCATTTACGGCGATGTCCACCGCCCGGCACCCATGACCATTCAGGAAATCACGTTTGCGCAATCGCTGACCAGGCGACCGATGAAGGGCATGCTCACCGGGCCGGTTACTATACTTGCCTGGAGCTTCGTTCGTCAGGACATCCCGTTGCGCGACGTCGCCTGGCAGATTGCTCTGGCTCTGCAAGATGAAGTCCGTGATCTGGAGGCAGCCGGCATCAGTGTCATCCAGATTGACGAACCAGCATTCCGGGAAATGGCCCCACTGCGTCGAGCCCGCTGGTCCGAATACTTCGACTGGGCTATCAAAGCCTTTCGCCTCGCTTCGCGCGCTCAGCCGCTAACGCAGATCCACACCCACATGTGCTATTCCGAGTTCAACGAAATCCTGCCGTACATCGAGCAACTGGATGCCGATGTCATTACCATCGAGGCCACGCGCAGCAAAGGTGAAGTGATTGAGGCGTTCGAGCGGCATAGCTACCCACGGCAAATCGGGCCTGGCGTTTACGATGTCCATTCGCCGGCGATCCCTTCGGTGGAATCTATCGTGCAAATATTACGGCGAGTCATCCGGGTAATTCCTCCGGAACGTGTCTGGGTCAATCCGGACTGCGGTCTGAAGACGCGTCGCTGGGAAGAAGTCCTCCCCGCCCTCCGCAACATGGTGCAAGCCGCCCAACTCCTCCGTCAACAACTTTCCACCCGCTAGCAAAACGCGCACTTGCAACAAGGTTCGGAGTACACAACAGCGCAACTCGCGCCCGAGCGCCGGCACACACCGAAGCGAGTTATTGTCCGGTTGTTACGGGTGGAAGCGCGGTAACGCCGTGTTCGTCCACCAGTAGTGGTGCGGGAGCTTCTTCGGGCAGTAGGATGGCGGCATAGTGAGGATGTGTTCGGCAAAACTGACAGGTTTTGTCCACACCGAGAATAAAGAAGGCGGTGGCCAGGGCGTCCGCTTCAGCAGCGGTCGGAGCAATCGCGGTGGCGCTCCACATCCCGGAGGCTGGCCAGCCGGTGCGCGGGTCGAGAATGTGCCCAAGCGTTTTTCCTCGCCAATCCAGGTAGCGAAAGGTAAAAGCCGAGGTACCCAGCGCGTTGTCCTTCAATCGGACTTCCGCGAGGATGCGCTGCGGTTGTAGTGGGTGGCGAATGGCGACGCACCAGCCGTCTGGCTGGCCTGGCGGATGACCCACTGCCAGCACCGAACTGCGACCGCCTTGAAGCAGAGCGCAGGTGCCCTCCTCGCGTATCAGTGCAGCGGCACGATCCAGTGCGTAACCTTTGCCGATACTACCGAAATTCAAGGCCACCCCTGGCCGCAAAAAACGTAGCGTGCGTCGTTCTTCGTCCAGGTGCAGCCAACGGCTGCCACTTGCGGACAGGGCACGCTGTCGCTCCCTGGCTTCTGGCACTCGCGGCGGGCCACGGAAAAATCCCCAGCATTCAATGAGCCGATGGATCGCACAATCGAAGGCCCCCTCTGTCTCCCGGTGTAGCTGCAAAGCCAGCCGCAGCAGCGCCAGAAGCTCGTCATCCAGTTCGACTGGTTCCAGAGCGGCACGGCGATTCAGTTCGCTGACAAAACTATCTTCGCGGTAAACGGTCAGTTTGGCTTCGCTGGCGTCAATGCAGTTAAAAACCCGGTCGGCCAGGTCGAACGCACTCGCGGTGCCGAATGGAACGATCAGTTCGAACGTGGTCGCCATTGCCGGATGGCTGAATCGCAACCAAGCAATTTCCTGCTCCGAAGTCGTTTCGGTCTCGCCAGCCAACTCGCCAGCCAGGCCGAGAATATGTCCGGCGGAAGTGGCCAGGTTCGGCAGGCTAAGGAACTCACGGCGATGCATGGGTCAGTCAGGGCCAAGGCGATCCGGCAAGAGGTAAGGCGTCACAGCTACCGGATATTTCTCTTGGTCCGGCCAGGCAAAGGCTGGTAGTGCCGGGCAGAGGCTTCTGATCGCGAAAGTACTGCCAGATACGAGCACGTTGACCAGCTTCTATAGGCTATGCCCAGGGCGATGCGGGGGAGATTGAAGTAGGACAGGCTCTGTGGCACGGCCAGCGGCGTCAGGATTCCGGCAGCAACTCGCGAATGAGCGGCTCTAAGGCCCGGGTATTACGTTCGACGGCCAGGACAATAGTGCGCTCCTCCAGGCCATCCGGGGAGACGGCTACTGCAGGGATAATCTGTCGGCCATTGGGCAACGCCATCCGCACGGTAAAGGTGCCATCGGGGCGCAAAGTGACCGGCTCACCCTGCAAGGTAACTTTCGCGCCCGGTTCGGTAGCTCCATAGACAATCAATTCTGCCTCGACCTGGAACCAGAAGCCGCGCTGGCCCCGTCGCCTTGCCAGTGCCTCCGAAGCCATACTTGCCAGCATTCCCGAAGCCAATGGTCGCTGCAGGCGTTCCTGAAACAAACGCCGAACTTCTTCGCTGCTGGCTCCCGGCTGGAAACCTGCCGACATTGCCAGGATACTCTCATAGTTCTCGGGTAAGTCGGCCCAGGCTTCGTCAATACGCTCACTGACACCCGCGCGAGGAGTGGTCACGACGTTGGAACGCAACACTGTATGGAAACGCCCGGACGGAGTCAGGTAGCCCAAATCCACACGGAAACTACGGGGCGGATTACCTACTTCGATGTACCAGTTCCTGGCCTGGTCGTTGATGGGGATGTCGCGGAGGATCGTTTCGCTGGTGGGTGTGCCATCACCGCCGGTCACATCTACCAATCGCAATGCCGGTCGCGACGTATGCCATTCCGTTCCTAAAGCCGCTGCCGCCCGCTCTATCGTGCCGGGCGTCAATTCCCAGTAGGCATGCAGCCAGAACGGATCGCGCACCAGTAACACAAGCCGATCCACGCCGTAACCTTGCGGCAGATCGCGAGGCAGCTGTGGAGATAATTCGCGCGTCGGTACGCCAACTTCGTATTTGCTTGTTTCGACTTGCTCTTCCGGCGTGGCCACGCCACCTTCACCTAGCCGGGCCGCGGAACGTTGTCGTGCCGGCACTGCCTCTGGACTTGCGCCAGCCGTAGATGATGACGTCTCGCTGTCTTTTGCACTTCGTTTGCTGGCCGTGTGAGGCGACCTTACTCTGGGGGCTGGTGTGCTACTGCCGGATGTCCCCTGTCGAGGGCGAGCGGAGGCCTGGCCGGCTTGCGATGCGCCCGGTTCATCTGCCAAGGCGGCGATCAATTCCTCTTTACTCATGCGGGAGTAACCGCGGAGTTTGCGCTTACGTGCCAACTCCACCAGTTCCCGCCGCGTCAACTGTTGCAACCGTTCCCGGGATGCCATTGCTGCTGATCTCCGTCTTTGGGCCGATGGGGTGCTTCACGCCACGGCTACGGTGCTGCGGTCGCTCCCGATCCCCTTTCGGTATAGCCGTTTGGCCGACTTCGTACCAAACCGACTTCCCGTTGCGAAAAGCTCTGTAGCTCCCGATAGGCCAGCAATCATCGATCCCCCGGATCGTCCGGAGTGCGAGAAAGCCAAGCGCGGTAGCCTTTCGCGCTGCCAAAATTATACCGAAACGGTTCCCTAATGTCAACGAACTGTCCGCTCGCCGATATACCATAGCCGAACGTAGCCATCCCGGTCGGCAGTCAGGACGAATTCTCCATCGGGGGTGACGGCCAGATCGCTGAATCCCCAGCGCGCACCGTGGAGATTTTCGTTCGGCTGCTGCATGATACGTAGCGGGCAATGACTGACAATGTCCCACAGGATCAGTCGCCCGGCGCGGTCGCAGCTGACAGCAAATTTTCCGTCGTGCGTAAACTCGGCTGCCGCGTAGGTCATATCTCCGTACCAGGGCCGCAGCAGTGGCGGTTCCGGTGGAAGCAGTGCAGACAAGTAGGCCAGACTCCCTTTCTCCGTCAGCCAGTGCCACTGTCGCAGTTCGGGCGATTTCCCACCTGTAAGCAGGTAGTGGTTAGCGGCGTAGGCCAGTGCCCAGACGGCTTCTACATCGGCGACCGCTGACACCAGTTTTTTACCTTCCGTGGCGTCCCACATGTGGAGCTGCTTGTCGGCACCACCCGCGGCCAGAATGATGTGGTCACCTTGCTGCCAGGTTCGCAACGCGCAGACCGGTTCGCCAGCGTCACCGATCGTAAAGTTGCGCACCAATTTCCCGCTCAGGGTCTCCCGCATAACGCATTGACCAGATTCATCCGCGGTGAAAGCAAACTGGCCATCCGGAGAAAACGCAACGGCGTTAACAGAACCACTATGCCCGTGGAACACATGCAGCTGTGCCATTTTTTGCAAGTCCCACAGTCTGGCCGTGCCGTCGCTACTTCCCGACAGTGCTAGCATACGATTGTCCGCTAAGGTAACGGCCGCCGCGTCCCAGACCGGATGGTCGGGGGAATGTCCCGGAAGCAAACGTATTTCGGCAGTCCGCCAGTCCAGCCAGCCCAGCAGTCCGTCATCGCCAGCAAACACAACTCGGGTGGTTTTAGGCACCAGAGCCAGCGCGTGCAGTGCGGGTCGTTCCCGCAACCCACCCAGTTGCCCTACTGCGAAAGATTGCACCAGCGGCGAAACCTCCCAGCGTCCAACTATTGGTGCGGACATCAGTCCGGCTTCGTCCACACCGCGAAATTCGATCGCCAGCCGCAATGTTCCGACCTTTTCGACCTGCCATATCCAAAGTGATTTCGAGGTGGATCCCGGCACCGGTTTCCAGATTGTTTCGCCAGGGTAACGCCATTCGACAGCCCGGACCGAACGCAGCAGCGGCGACTGCGCCACAAGCCGGATTCTGAACGGGTGGCCGTACACCGGGCCGCTTTCCGGTTCAGTGCCGACTATTCTCACCTGAGGTCTTGGCGAAACCGTCGGCAAAATCAAATCGGTAACGCTCGAACCGTGGCCGTAGGTATCGACGACGCGAAATTGCACTTGCAGCCTGTGGGGCGGTGCCTCGGCAACGCGCCATTCGCAGCCGTCCAGTGGCTGCCAGTGTGATGAATCAGCCCACCGCCATTGCAATTGTCCCAGATGCGCTGCCACTAATGGATGATACAACACCACCCGCACCGGCTGGCCGCTAACCGGAACTTGTGGCTGAACAATAACGATCTGGGGCGGGGTAAGCCCACCCTGGAGCGGCACGCTACCGCACAACTTCCAGGCACTCATCACCAGCAGCCCCAGGAACAATCCCAGCCGTCCCACGACGAGCTCACACCGGCCGTTCCTTCGCCAGGTTCGGGTGATTGTCATGGCAAAATTCCCGCGATGTGGTTCGACATTGAGGCGGGCAATCTCGTTTACCTCGTGTCTGGCACAGGAGCGTAAGCCTACCTTGGCAAAAGCGCTAGCACGGACTGATGCTCTCGCGATTGATTCAATCATGCCCTATGACTTCTCTCCCTAGACCATTTGGCAGTGGTGCTCGCGGCCCGGTCGGTTTTTGAATCGTGTGCGGACTTCGGCTGCAGCAACCGGGTGTCGCGCCGTTGCCGTCCCGCTTACAGCTTAGATTGCGGCGAGTCTGGCTGCAAGCGTCTCGAATCGGCCAGGCACGTGCGCGATCGCGTCAAGCGGCGAGCGCATTGCCGCGGCTGACGAAAATCGCCCCTTGCACAATCGAGCACGCCTATCGCCTGAGTTGGTGTACCGTCCTATCGTAGCCAGCAACCTATCCGGCCACACCATCGCAGCCACACCATCAGTGCATTTAGGGAGATGCCCATGCTCACCACCCCGACGCACGTGCTAGCCAGTCGAACTCGAAAATCCTGGTTCGCGATCCGGTCAGCGTCTGGAGTTGGCAATGCCGTCTTTTCCATGTCGATGGGCCTAATGACGCTGCTATTGAGTCTGGCGGTAATCCTGCCACATTGGCCGGCGGTACAGAACGAAGGCAACGATGCCCGCAAACAACTGTACGACTATTTGCTCAACGAGTGTCGCAGGCACTTTCAGCATCGGCGTCAGGAAATAGAGCAGTTGCAGTCGGCAGAACAAATCCGCCAACGGCAAGATCGCCTGCGCAAACAATTCGTGGCGGCTCTCGGGGTCTTCCAGACAAAACGCCGCTTCGCCCACAGGTAACCGGCACGCTAACCGGTACGGGTTTCCGAGTGGAGAAGGTGATTTTTGAAAGTCGGCCAGGGCACCACGTTACTGCAGCGCTTTACGTGCCGGATGGCCAAGGGCCGTTCCCTGGCGTTTTGCTTGCCTGCGGGCATAGCGCCAATGGCAAGGCAGCCGAGGCATACCAGCGGGCATCTATTTCGCTGGCTAAACACGGTTTCGTTGTGCTCTGCTACGACCCGATCGGCCAGGGCGAACGCTATCAGATTCTCGATGATGAAGGCAAACCCCGCATCCGCTCCAGCACCACGGAACATACGCTTGCCGGCATCGCGGCGCTGCTGGTTGGCTGGAACACTGCCACGTTTCGCATCTGGGTGGCATACGTGCACTCGATTATCTCTCCAGCAGACCCGAGTGGATGCCCATCGCCTGGGATGTACGGGAAACTCTGGCGGGGGCACAGTAACGGCGTACCTGATGGCACTGGATGACCGCATCCTGGCAGCAGCTCCATCGTGTTACATCATCTCCTTGGAACGGTTGTTTGAAACCATCGGCTCACAGGATGCCGAACAAAATATCCCCGGCCAGGTGGCCTTCGGACTTGACCACGCCGACTACATCACCTTGCGTGCTCCGAAACCGACATTGCTGTTGACGGCCACCTACGACTATTTCGACATTCGCGGCAGCTGGGAAGCTTTCCGCGAAGCCAAGCGACTCTACGGCTTGTTGGGGTTTCCAGAGCGTGTGGAGCTAGCTGAATTCCCCACCAAACACGGTTTCCACAAGGATCAGCGTGAGGCCATGCTTCGCTGGATACGCCGCTGGTTGCAGGGAAAAGATGACGCCGCTACAGAACCTGATTTTCCGGTCTTCACGGATGCTCAGTTGCAATGCGCCAGAACTGGCCAGGTGCTGGCAGACCTGAAAGGGGTTTCGGTTTTCGATATCTGTCGCCAAGAGGCAGACCGCTGCCGCCAGCGTAGAGCAGACTGGCTGAAACAACCAGCCGATGCACGGCGAAAGGTGCTGGCAAACCTCCTGGCCTGGCGGGAGGTCACACCAGCGAAAACCGTCTCGGTTCGGACTGGCGGAACTCGCCGGCTCCTGGAGACCGAGCCAGGCATTACCGTGTCGGTGCAACTGGTACGTTCCTCGCAAAATGGGCCATTGACCCTGTGCGTGGTCGAAAGCGATGCCCAGCTGGCGGATTTGTTGAAAGAGGAAAGTGCAATAGGACAGCGCTTGAGTGGCACCGTCTGGGCCATGGTTCCGCGCGGCATGACCGCGCTGCCGAAGGCCAAACCGGGCAGCATGGATATGGTTGGCCCGGATTGGCGTGAAGCGTTCCTCGCCTTGCATTTGAATCGGCCGCTACTGGGACAGCGTGCCTGGGACGTAGTGTGTGTAATAGAAGCGTTACGCCAGGAGTTTCCTCACCGCTCTGTGCAGCTGGTCGGGCTGGGACGCTGCGCGCCAATTGTTCTACATGCCGCCGTGCTTGCCCCCAAAGTGGACAGTCTTATCCTCGCGGACATGCTGGCTTCCTGGGCAACGATTATCCGCGACCGAATCAGTATCGGCCAGCTGGCCAACGTCGTGCCCGGTGCATTGCGCCATTACGATCTGCCAGAACTGGCCGCCACACTGGCACCACGCCCGGTGGAAGTCCTGCAGCCGGTTTCGGCCGATGGCACCCCACTCACCGCCGCACAAGGCGAAGGCATCTTTCGCCCCGCCTCCGAATCCTACCGTGGATCCGGTTCCGCCGATCGCTTCTCGCTGCGACCACCAAACAGGTAACCCCCGCGAGCACGGATATCGAAAGCGAACGCCTGATCGCGATAACCCAGGGAACGCCTGATGCAGATAACCACAGTAAACACCTGATGCCGATAATCAAAGCGAACACCTGATGCAGATCGCCACAGGACACGCCTAATCCCGACAATGTCCCTCGCTTTTCTCCGCTATCGTCCGCGCTGCCACCTCCGAGCGCTGCGGTTGGCATTTCGGTGCTCCCTCGCTTTTGTTCGCTGCTGTCCGCGCTGCCCACGCGGCGAACTTCTGCCGTCGTCAACAATTTTTTCCGCTGCCCCCTTACCGGCGCTCACCGGCCGGGATATCATTCAAAAACGGGCCCGGCCAGGCGGCAACATCTAAGCCGTGGCGGGCTAAAATTTCGGGTACTCAGTATGCAGGTGAGCGGCTGAGCCGTCGCGAGGTGGCCGGCTATTTTGCAAAGGCAGTTCGGCAAATTTTAGCGGACGACAATTTTTCGCTATTTGTGAAGCCATTTTCACCAGGTCAGCGAACCGCTTCATCGAACTGTTAGGGAGACGTGCAGATACGCAGCCCTTGCAGTCGGTGGATAACAGTAACAGGAAACAGCGGCAGTAAAGGGGAAAAGGTGAATCCCACGTCCAGCTTCGTCAGAGGGTCAATCGGAGGGGAAACCATGCGCCCAACTGAAGGAAGTCCCATGCGCCTGATTTCGGTCACCGTCTTCTGCGCAGCGCTGGCTGGCGCGGCGGTGCTTGTACAGGTCAGCGGCTATGCGGAGCGAAGCCCGGCCCAGGCGGACAAGAATGCGCAACCTGATTCGCAACAAAGCGACGAGCTAGCGGGCCTGCGTAAGGAGTTGAAGGAACTGCGGGACATGATTCAAACACTGGAAAACAAGGTCGCTCCCGAAATACCCGCCGAAACAAAAAGGCTACTAGACGAAGTGCTTCGCTAGCTTGGGGACCATAACCAATGGCCCAAAGACGCTGACAAAGCGAACGAACTCAGGAAACGGGTGGAGACACTGATAAATGCTCTGCCGCCCTTGGCAGTGGAACGAAATTTACCTTACCTCATTCCTTTGAACTGGGCGGTGGAAGCCATCTGCGTCTTGCGCGACGCCGAGAAAGCGTGCAAGCAGCAGTCCAAAACAACTGACCAACAAATTGAGGAATGCATAGAGAAAATCGACCGCCTGCTTGAGCAAGCACCAAAACGCGATTTTGACAAATTGGTAGCCGCCCTCGAGGAGCAGAGGAAGCAATGCGAATCAAAGCTGCTCGCCGTGCTTCTCGAACAAGCCAAGGCCCTGCTAGCACGCCCCGAGAAGAGTAAAAACGGGGAGGCCGCTCGAGATTTGCATAGGAAACTTCTCGATTATGAAGCCAAATTGGACAAAGACGGTAAGGAACGATTGCTCCAGTTGCGCTGCCTGGCGGCCCAGGAGGAAATCGCCGAACTGCGCACAGAACTCGATTCCCTTAGTAAGGTGCCGGACGTTCGTGTGCGCCAGGCGGGCTTGATCGCACTGCAGGCCTCGCTTACGCAACAATTACTACAGCTGCACAAGGAAAATGCCAAAGACCTACTGAAGCCCGCCATAGAATCGGCGGAGAAACTGCGGCAGGACTGCACCCAGTGCCTGGCAACATGCACGCGCCAGCTCGAGGAAGAACATAGCGCGAAAATACGCCATTACCAAGCCTGGGCCGTGAGGCAGATTAAGACGTACTTAGACGAAAAATGGACTTACCCAGTTGTTCGCAGTTGGGTCCAAGGGCAACTGGGTAAGTTCAACCAACCGCCCGCCCAGAACGATGAATTCAACTCGTGGCTGAAGGAGTTCGGGGAGGATTTCCAAAAGGAGTTTAAAGAGCTAATCGAAAAGGAGCTGGGGATCAATCTTGTGATGAACAATGGCATTTTGAACGCCGGAGACAGAAACGGGATCTACAATTCTGCTTGGGAATTCAGAACCCTACCAACCCCTGGATGGTATTTCAAGAACGCCATCGACGAGAAGATCGCCGGCTTGTTTACGCGCCAGGCGATGGTGCATTACCTGTTGCCCATTGACCGAAGTTTACTGAAGCCACCAGTCGCCATGTTATATGATGAAGCGTGGAACATAGGCTGGCACTCGCTTCGAGAGCGGTTGGGCGACCGGGTAGCATTGAGCCTGAAGACCATACAGCTCAGAGAAAAGCGGCCTGACGAAGTGTCACTAGGAGATGCATCGCCAGGCGGTAAATAAATAGAGGAGATGTAACCATGAGGCCAAACGGCATGTTGGCACGCGCCCTGTCAATCCTCACCTTAACGCTTGCCTCTTGGCAGGCAATGTATGGCCAGGTACCGGCAAGCAGGTACGAAAGCATTAAAGCAGACCATTGGCAAAAACTCTCCAGGGCTACCACTAACACGGAGCATCTGCAAATTTACAGAGAAACGGTGGCCCAGGGACGTTATTCTGGCAGACCCATGTTACAGAAGATGTTCGGCAACTTCGAACCTGACAAATTCCATTTGCGTGCGGATACTCCGGGTCTTGACAGGACAGTGCTACGGCTGGCCTCAGGCAGCAGGGCGCAGGTTATAGGAGCAAGGCGCACTATTCGCTACGCGGATATGTTTGCGGCCGATTCAAGGTTCGAGGTATTGGAAATCAACCAGAAGCGTACGAACAGGCTCGGCTCGGGTGACGCGGACATTGTTATGAAGCACCGTGCTACCGGACGGCAAATTCGGGTTGAAGTGAAAGAACTCAAGCCTGAGTCGCAGCGATCAGACTTGAAGAGGCTGAAGAACCAAATCTTGAAAATGGCAGAAGACGCCAAAAAGACTGGGGAAGCACAGGTTCTGATCAACCGTCATCCCGTGCTGCCCGAACTCAGAGAATTCGCAGAAAGGCACGGCGTGAAGGTATTCGAAAATGTGAATACTGGCGAGACTACCACCGGCATGGACTTTAGCAAGGTAGCAAATGCACTGGACCACGAGGCCAAAACTGCAAGGTGGGTTGGCCGGGCAAAAGCCGGCTTCGTTCTAGTGCTCGCCGTGTTCACTGCATACGAGCAGTGGACCATCATTGATAAATATCGCAGAGGTGAATCCACCCGGACGGAGTTTTTGTTTGAAGAAGCAAGTTTTGTTGCAGGGAGCGCATTAGGAGCTGCAGGGGCCTGGGCCGGCTTCGAGCTCGGTGCGTTGCTGGGCAGTTGCTTTGGACCGGTGGGGACGGGCATTGGTGGATTCTTAGGAAGCGTTATTGGCGGGTATGCTGGTTATTGGGTCGGAAGTACTGCGGTGTCTACGGCCAAGACCATATATTTCCAATGGCAAGACGAAAAGGAGCGTGCACGCTATCGGGAGGCATTGCTGAGGTACTGTGAACAGACCTACTGCTCGCCGTCGCCTGGTCAGCAAAGGTGAAGCCTCTTCGCGAACTCGGTTGGACGCCGGCTGTGAACGCAGCTTTGGGGGCCAAGCGTTCCCGTAGCCCGGATAGCTGACCGCCTGTGGGGGCTTAGCCCAGACCGAGGAAAGACTGTCGCGAGGGAGTTGGCTCCCGCCGTCGCCGAGTTTTAGTTTGATTCTTGGGCGCCCTGCAACCCGCTCAGGTGGTCGTCCAGAAGGCGGATTTGTGCCAGCAGCTCGGATTCGAGCTGGCGTTGTTGCTCGACGACTTCAGGTGGGGCTTTGCTGACGAACTGATGATTGGCGAGCTTGGCCCGCACCGCCTGCAACTGGCGTTCTTTCTCCTGGCGTTGTTTCTGCAAGCGGCGAGTTTCGGCGGCGACGTCCACCAGTCCTTGCAGGTGCAGATACACCTCGAAATCGGCGTGTACGGACGCGGCAGCCTGGGGCGGTCGCGTTTGATCTGGGCCGCAATGAAACCGCCCGACACGCGCCAGTTGTGCAATGAAGGGTTGGAGCGGCTCCAGCTCCCGTGCGATTTGTGCATCGGTGCGCACGGTGACCTCCACTTCCGCTTTTTCGGGCACCTGAAAAGAGGAGCGGAGATTGCGAATGGCCCGCACCAGTTCCTGCATGCGGGCGATTTGCTGTTCCACTTCCAGCTGGCGCCATTCCGATGGAAACTGCGGCCAGTGGGCGATCATGACGCTATCGGCAGCTGGTTGCGGCGCCGGTATGCCGCGCTGCGGAGCCGACTCGGCCAGTGCCTGCCAGAGCGATTCGGTTACGAACGGCATCAGCGGATGCAGCAAGCGAATAATGGCATCGAGCACGCCGACCAGCACCCGCTGGGCCAACGGTCTCGTGTCCGGCTGACGTAACCGCGCCTTGCTCATTTCCACGTACCAGTCGCAAAACTCGCTCCAGGTGAAATCATACAGGCTCCGTGCCACTTCTGCGATACGATACGATTCCAGGGCGGCATCCACTTCCGCAGCGACGCGGGTCAGGCGGCTGAGAATCCAGCGATCCTCGATGGGCAGATGCGTTGGCTCGACAGGCCCGGGCGTGTAATCGTCGAGATTGAGAAGGACGAAACGGGCGGCGTTCCAGAGTTTGTTGGCGAAATTCCGGCCAATTTCGAATCGCTCCGACGCTTGCCGGGCGGTAGGCAGTTCCGGGTCTTCGGTTGGCCAGGGCCCGCCGGGACGGAAGGGCTTTTTGCACTGCGGACAAATCACCTTGCGCGTTCGCATGTAGAGATGTTCGGGCTTTTGCGGCACAAGCGTCTGGCAGTGCGGGCAAACGTTGGCGACGGGCATGCGCACATCCTGGGTTTCGGTCGCCAGTTGGCACAACCCGAACCGCAACGCATCCGCGCCGTACAAACTGATAATGTCCAGCGGGTCCACGCCATTGCCCTTGCTCTTGCTCATCGTCTCGCCGAAACCGTCCAGGATTTTCGGATGCACATACACATGGTGAAACGGAATCTGCCCGGTGTTGTACAGCCCCATCATGACCATGCGGGCGACCCAGAGGGTGATAATATCGCGACTGGTGACCAGCACGCTGGTGGGGTAATAGTAACGGAGATCGGGCGTCTCCTCCGGCCAGCCGAAGACTTCATGAGGCCAGAGGGCGGAGCTGAACCAGGTGTCCAGCACATCGGGGTCCTGGCGGGCTTGCAGCGGCGAATTGGGGTCGGTCAACACCGGCAAGTCGGTCAGCGTGCAAATCAGCCATTGATTGTGCCCATCGTCACGCCGCCAGATGACATCCTTGCGATCGCCGAAAATTTTCCGCAACAAGTCTTCGTCGGCCTGGGTGTACCAGATTGGGATGCGGTGTCCCCACCAAAGCTGTCGGCTGATGCACCAATCGCGCCGCTCGCTGAGCCAATCCAAATAGGTGCGGGCGTACCGTTCGGGAAAGAAGCGAATGCGCCCGGACTCGACGGCCGCGATGGCCTGTTCCGCCAGCGCCGCCATCCGCACGAACCATTGTTCCGAAAGGTAAGGCTCAATCGGCGTCTTGCTGCGATCACTGTGGGCTAGCTCAATTTGCCGATCTTCGACACTCTCCAGCAGGCCGAGCTGTTGCATATCCTCGATGACCCGCTGACGCGCTTCGTAACGATCCAGCCCGGCGTACTTGCCGCCGTTTTCGTTAATGGTGCCGTCGGGATTGAGGATATTGATCATCGGCAACCCGTGGCGCAAGCCGCACTCGTAATCCCGGAAATCGTGGGCGGGTGTGACTTTCACGGCACCGGTGCCCAGCGTCGGGTCCACGAGTACGGAATCGGCAATGACCGGGATTTGGCGATTCACCAGCGGAATCCACGCCTTCTTGCCAATCAGGTGCCGGTAGCGCGGATCGTCGGGGTGAACGGCGACGGCAGTATCGCCGAGCATCGTCTCCGGCCGCGTCGTGGAAAAGCGGATGTATTCGTCGCTGCCGACGATTGGATACTTGAACGTCCAAAAATGTCCTGGAACGGTTTCGTGAAAAATTTCGTCATCGGCGACGGCGGTTTGCAAGGTGGTATCCCAATTAACTAGGCGGTAACCGCGATAGATCAGCCCGTCGCGGAACAGGCGGAAAAACGTTTCCCGGACCGCCCGGCTGCAGATGGGGTCAAGCGTGAAGCGTGTCCGACGCCAATCGCAACTGCAACCGAGCTCCCGCAGCTGGTTCAGGATGCGGGCTTCGTACTGGTCTTTCCATTGCCAGATGCGGCGCACCAACTCCTCGCGGCCAAGGTCGTGGCGTGTCTTGCCCTCCAGTTGCAAGATGAGCTTTTCTACTACGGCTTGTGTAGCGATACCGGCGTGGTCGGTGCCGGGCACCCAGCAAGCGTTATATCCCTGCATCCGTCGCCAGCGGATCAGCACATCCTGCAGCGTGTTGTTCAAGGCGTGGCCGAGGTGCAGCGCTCCGGTTACATTGGGCGGCGGGATGACGATGGTAAATGGCCGCCGGTGCGGATCCGGATCACTGTGGTAATAACCCCGCTCCAGCCAGAATGGCAACCAGCGTTTCTGAGCCTCCTGCGGATCGTATTGTTTTGGCAATTCTCTCGGCATGGCGAGAATCCCTCGCAATGCTCTTCGGAAGCGGTGGGCGTAAGTCCCCGTGATTATCTGGCGCCGGCGTCATTCGTCCGGTCGGCTTCCTTGAACAACTTGTACTCGAAGCTGTCCACGAGTGCCTGCCAGCTGGCCTCGATGATGTTTTCGCTGACGCCCACCGTGCCCCAGACATCCTCCTTGTCGCCCGATTCGATGACGACACGGACCCGGGCGGCGGTACCGGCCCGGGAGTTGACTACCCGTACCTTGTAATCCATCAGCCGCATCTCTTTGAGTTTGGGAAAATACGGCTCCAGGGCCTTACGCAATGCCGCGTCCAGTGCGTTGACCGGGCCATCACCCTCGGCGACGACATGTTGCACTTCGCCCTGAACACGCAGCTTGACAGTGGCTTCGCTGACCAGCCGACCGGCACTGTCAGCTTCCACGGTGACATGATAATGGAGCCGCTCGAACCACGGCTGATACACCCCGGCCAGCTTGCGCACCAGCAGGTCAAACGAAGCTTCGGCCGCCTCGAATTCGTACCCCTGATTCTCCAGCTCGCAGACGCGCTCGAGCACACGACGCAGCAGACTTTCGTCCAGTGGCAGACCTAGACGACTCGTTTTCGCGGCGATATTGCTGCGACCGGAGAGTTCGCTGATGAGTATCCGGCGTTCGTTTCCGACCAGGGCTGGGTCAATGTGTTCGTAGGTCGCCGTGTTTCTCACCACGGCGTGGACGTGCATGCCGCCCTTGTGTGCGAAAGCACTCGTGCCGACAAACGGTTGATTGTTGCGATAGTTCATGTTCGCCGTTTCGTACACGTAGCGGGAAACCTCCGTGAGTTTGCGTAAGCTGCCAGGGCGCAGCACCTCGTAACCTTTCTTCAATGCGAGGTTAGCAATGATGCTGATAAGATCGGCGTTGCCGCATCGCTCGCCGATGCCGTTGATCGTGCCCTGCACCTGAGAAGCGCCGGCATCCACGGCTACAAGCGAATTGGCGACAGCGACGTCACTATCGTTGTGGCAGTGAATACCCAGTTCGGTATGGACGGCCTGTCGGGCGATGCGCACGTATTCGGCAACGCGATCGGGCAGCGATCCGCCGTTGGTATCGCACAGAATAATGCAACCGGCCCCGGCTTCTTCGGCGGTGCGGATCGTCTGCAGGGCATAGTCCCGATTGGAGTGCATGCCATCGAAGAAATGTTCGGCGTCGTAAAAGACGGTGCGCCCCTGGCTGCGCAAGTAGGCGATGGTTTCGCGAATCATCCGCAGGTTTTCGTCCAGCGACACTCCCAGCACTTGCTGCACGTGCAGGTCCCAGGTCTTGCCCACAATGGTCAGGATCGGCGCTTCCGAAGCCAGCAGTGCTCGCAGACCGGGATCGTCTTCGGCCCGGCAATTGCGTCGCCGCGTCATACCGAAGGCACAGATCCGAGCCGAGCTCAACGGGATGTGGCGAATTTCCTCGAAAAAGTCGGCATCCTTCGGGTTGGAATACGGATAGCCGCCCTCGATGTAGTCCACGCCCAATTCGTCGAGTTTGCGGGCGATGAGGATTTTGTCCTGCAAGGAAAAGTTGACGCCTTCTCCCTGGCTGCCATCGCGTAGCGTGGTGTCGTAAATGGCAATGCGTCGGCTCATGGTAATGCTCGCTGGCAATAAAAAAGGCCCCGAGTGCTTCTCAGGGCCGGTTGCTGCTCGCGAGTTAGGAGAGCGGGAGCGTCCCGGCCCATTACAGGCCGGCACGAATGACGATCCACACCAGTGTGTAATCTTTCGCTGCGAACATCCGCAAGCCTGCCATCACTTGCTGTGGGCTCACCGCACCCGCTCTTTCGTGGCTTCGAATATAATACCAGCGACAAGCATGGGCGTCAAGCAAACCCGCGACGATGCTTAGCGAAATGCTTGCCCAAAAGCGCGGCAGCTTCAGATTCTGCCAGGGTGAAGAATTGCGAGGCCAGGCGGGCCTCACCGGTTTTTCACATACTGGCCAGCACGTGGCCAATAAAGGACGCGTGTATCAGATGCGGAGATAAATATGCTGCGAGCGATTCTACTGGGGCTAGATGGCTCCGCTTACAGTCAATCAGCAACGCAACTGGCCACTGTTTGGGCGAAAAAACACCAGGCGGTGATACTGGCGGTGGGCATTGTGGATGAACCGGGCATCCGCCGGCCAGAACCGGTGCCAATCGGAGCTGGTTATTTCAAGCAGCATCTGGACGAGGTGCAGCTCCGCGAGGCCGTAGAACGGGTTAGCCAGATTCTCCAGGAGTGCGAACACCATTGCCAGCGCGAGCAAGTCGTATGCAAGCGGGTCGTGTGCATGGGTGAACCCTGGGAACAAATCGTTCGCGAGGCCCAGCGCTGCGATGTCATCGTGCTAGGCAAACAAACCTATTTCCGCTTTGAAACGCGGGAAGAACCATGCGACACCCTAGAGCGCGTGCTTCGCCATAGTCCCCGGCCTGTGGTAACGGTGCCGGAGCAATTGCCTGACCGAGAGGCAGTGCTGGTCGCCTATGACGGGACCATTCAGGCCACGCGGGCCCTGCAGTTGTTCACGCTGTTGGGACTGGGGCAAGGACGCAAGGTCCTGGTCTGCAGCGTCCATCGGCAAACGGAACAAGCCGCACGCTGGGCCGAGCTGGCTGGTGAGTTCCTCGGCTATCACGGCATCGAGGCCTCACTTCACCCCGTTGGCACTTCCGCTGCCACCGCCGAGGTCTTAATCGAGGAAGCGGATACACACCAGGTTGGCATGATGGTCGCGGGCGCTTACGGTCAGCCAGTCATCAAGGAGTTTTTCATCGGTTCCGTGACTAAACACTTGCTCCGCGAGGCCCACATACCTTTGTTCCTGTACCATTGAAGTAACAATGCTGGGGAGTTTATATTCCTGGCTGCCCAGGCAATGCGCCAACACCCGCCCGGGCCAGGCGCCGCTTTGCCCACAAGAAGTGAAGGATTGCGATCATGCAGGTCGTTCAGGGGAATGAATCCTGGCACGCGTGGCCTGCCGAGGAAGTGCTGCAACAAGTGCGGAGCCACGCTGACGGGCTGACGAGAGAAGAAGCGGCAACACGATTACGACAATTGGGGCCCAACGAATTTCCTCGCAAGCCCCCGCCACCAGTTTGGCAGATTTTTCTTAGGCAGTTCAAAAGTCCACTGATTTACTTTCTGCTGGCGGCTGCGGTTATTTCGCTTGTGATTGACCATCCGACTGATGCGGCGTTCATCGCGGCTGTGTTGCTCGTGAATGCGCTGATTGGCACGTACCAGGAGTGGAAAGCCGAAGAGAGCGCTCATGCCCTGCGGCGGTTGTTGCGGATTCGCGCCACGGTGTTGCGGGACGGCGAAGCCACGGAAATCCCCGCCGAGAACGTCGTTGTCGGCGACATCATCTGGCTGGAATCCGGCAATCGAGTGCCGGCTGACGCTCGACTCGTGTGGACGCAGGGCCTGGAAACGGACGAATCGCTATTGACAGGGGAATCCGTGCCCGTGGTCAAGGATGCTGGTTGGCTCGGCCGGCCGGACGCGATACTGGCAGATCGCCGCAATATGGTCTATGCAGGCACCCTGGTAACGCGAGGCCGGGGTCGCGCTGTAGTAGTCGCCACCGGCGCCCGAACCCTGCTGGGACAACTGGCCCTGGACGTCCAGCACGCTCCCGAAGGCAAACCGCCTTTGCTCCTCCGCATGGATCGCTTTGCCTGGTCCGTCGGGTTACTTACCGTGAGCGCCGGCCTGATCGTTAGTGTGTTGGCTTATCTGAAGCAGAGCTACACTTTACCGGAAGTGTTCCTGTTTGCGGTAGCCCTGGTGGTCTCGGCGATTCCCGAGGGATTGCCCGCGGCGGTGACGGTGGCCCTGGCCGTAGCCGTTCATCGCATGGCCAGACGCGGTGTCATTGTTCGCCGACTGGCTGCTGTCGAGGGACTGGGCAGTTGCACGCTGATCGCCAGCGACAAGACGGGAACACTCACCTGCAACGAACTCACGGTGAAACTTGTCCAGCTGGCCAATGGTCAGACTTTCGAGGTAACCGGCGCAGGCTACGTACCCGACGGTGAAGTTCTAGCGAACGGGAATCGGCTAGCCGGCGGTGAACAGCCTGAACTGGATCGGCTAGCGCGAGCTGCCGTACTGTGCAGCGAAGCCGACTTGCATCAGCGTGACGGTCACTGGATTTGGCGCGGCGACCCAACGGAAATCGCACTGTTGACGTTCGGCCATAAGCTCGGCTGGCATCGAGAGCCAGCCCTCGAACAGTTCCCGCTGGTCGGCATGATTCCTTTTGAACCGGAATTACGCTATTCCGCTTCCTTTCACCTGGTACGTGATCTGGGTTCTGGCCTATTGAAGGCGCCGGAGTCTGTTGTCGTGAATCCAGCAACGGAAACCTGGTTGGTCATCGTGAAGGGTGCCCCCGAGCGCGTCCTGCCCATGTGCCAGGAACTGACCGAGGCCCAGCGTGCCCAGCTGCTGGAAGCAGCCGAATCCCTGGCCGGTTCGGGATATCGCGTCCTTGCCCTGGCCGAAGGGGTTATCCCCGCAGCCAGAGACGGCGTCCCGACGGCCATTGAGACACACCACCACCGCCTGACTTTTCTGGGGTATGTCGGCATGATCGATCCGCTGCGGCCAGGAGTGATTCAAGCCGTTGCCGAATGTCGCCAGGCGGGCATAATCGTGTGCCTGGTCACGGGCGACCACCCGACCACGGCCCTGGCCATTGCGCAACAACTCGGTCTCGCCGAAGGCCCGGAACAGGTTGTTACTGGGCAACATCTGGAGAAAGTCCCTGCCGGGCAGTTGCCTGAATTGTTGCAGACAGCGCGGGTTTTTGCCCGGGTTACGCCGAAGCAGAAGTTGCTCATCGTCGAAGCTGCGAAAGCCGCCGGGCATATTGTCGCGGTTACCGGTGATGGTGCTAACGATGCCCCTGCGCTTCGCGCAGCCCATATCGGCGTGGCTATGGGCAGGAGCGGCACAGACGTCGCCCGGGAAGCCGCCGAACTGGTCATCACCGATGACAATTTCGCCACCATCGTTGCTGGCGTCGAGGAGGGCCGCGTCGCTTATGATAATGTCCGCAAAGTGATCTACCTGTTGATTTCCACGGGGGCGGCCGAGGTCGCACTGGTGGCCCTGGCTGTGGTTGCGGGATTACCCCTGCCTTTTCTGCCGGCCCAATTACTCTGGCTCAATCTGGTCACCAACGGTATCCAGGACGTGGCGCTGGCATTTGAACCCAACGAAGGCAACGTGCTCCGACGCAAACCGCGACCGCCCAGGGAACCCATTCTCGACCGGCTCATGGTTGAACGAACCCTACTCGCCTCCCTGGTGATGGCAGTCGTCGGCTTCCTCGCCTTCTGGTGGATGCTTCGCCTCGGCTGGCCGGAGAAATCGGCACGCAACGGCCTGCTGATGCTCATGGTGCTCTTCGAAAATATTCACGTCGGCAATTGTCGCTCGGAAACCAGGTCCGCTTTTGTCCTCTCTCCATTGCGTTCTCCGATTCTCTTGACTGGCACCATTACCGCGTTCCTGGTGCACGTGGCTTCGCTCTATTGGGCGCCGCTTCAAGCCATTTTGCACACCGAGCCCATTGATCTGGGAAGCTGGGTGCTCCTGCTCCTGGCCGCATTGACTATTACTGTCGTCATAGAACTGCACAAGCTGTGGTGGCGTTGGCGCTATCTCCAACCGGGAACGCACGCAAGAGCACCGCTGCTGTAACAAATCCGCCACGAACAGCAGCGCCGGGTGTAAATCGGCCGTGGTGTAGCTGAACGCTGGTGCATGTCGGTGCCGCGGGGGCAGACGGCAGCTTGCTCAACAGCAACTGTGAGCGCCGAACCTCGCCAGCATCCCGCTCTTAGGCCATTTCTAGTGTCTTGGTGATTGGAACGCAATGGATTCCGGCGTCCATACTGCCTGGTTTGTCGGGAAAATAGGGACTCGTGAGCGGTGGGCGTAAGCCCCACCGTGGTACCGGGCAAAAAATCTTTACTGTTTCATCAGGCATTAATCTTGCCCCGGTATAATCGCTGGCGGAGCGTCGGTTGGAATCTGGAGAGGGCGATATCATGACGAGTTTGGAAGAGGAGAAAACAGGGGCTGCTGGCAAGCCGCGCGCGTTCACGCTGGTGGAACTGCTGGTGGTGCTGGCCATCATCCTGATGTTGATGGGGATGATGATGCCAGCGGTGCAACGGGTACGCCAGGCGTTCAATCGTGTCAAGTGCATGAACAATCTCCGGCAGATTGGTCTGGCTTTGGAGATGTACCGGCAGAATAACGGTATGCGTTATCCGGACGCCGCCCAGATGCCCAGCATTGCTCCCCAGCGGCCGACACTGGCTGACGAGTTGTACCCGTACATCGAGGGCAATGGCCTGATTTTCCGATGTCCGGTGGATCGCATGACCGACTCCAATACGCCGCAGTATTACCACTATTGGGAGCGCGAGCGGGCGAAAAACTATCCTGATATCGGTTTGAGCTACGAATATCCGTCCCTGGTGGCGGGAAAAACGTTGGAAGAACTGGAAGCACAACGGCAACGCGGTAGCCACCAGATCATGCTCAGCTACGACTTTGACAATTTCCACGGTCCCCAGGGGACGCCGACTAGCCGGGTAATCGTGTACGCTGACGGCCACTGTCAGTAGGCCCCAAACCAAGGAGTCGGCCATGCGCGAATACTTTGAACGTGCCTGGGAATGGACGCGCAATAAGGCCTTGGACGTTCGCGATTTTCTCCGCGAGGAACGGGAGAAGGTTGCCATCGCCGCCATGGTGTTCATCCTGTTGCTGTTTCTGGCCGGGATAGCTTTTGCCTGGTGGTACAGCAATCGTCCCGACCCGGAACTGGAAAAGATATTCGCACTGCGAGAAAAAATTGACAACGAAACCGATCCGCAGAAGCGCCGAGAACTGATGCAGGAAATGTTTCAGAGCATGCGCAACCTCAACGACGAGCAGCGGACGATTTTGTGGGCCGAAATGGAAGAGAACAACCGCTTCAACGACCGGCTCCGGGAGTTTTTCAGCCTGCCGTACGACCAGCGGATTAAGCGAATTGACGAGGAAATTGACCGGATGCTGGAACGACGTCGGCAATGGGAGCAGCGGATGCAACAGGGAGGCTTCGGCGGTGGACGTGGTCCGCGTGGCGGGCCTAGTGCCCAAGCCGGAGCCGGTGGCGGACCGGGTGTCGGTGGCAAACCGGGTTTTGCTGGGCCTGGTGGTCCCGCAGGTGGCCCAGGTGGACGCGGACCACAAGCGGGTGCGCCAGGCCAGCCCGGTGAACGCCGGCCACTTTCGGACGAAGAGCGTGACCGAAGGCGTCGGCTTTATCTCGATCACACCAGCCCGGAAATGCGGGCGATGCGCTCCGAATATCGCCGGTTAATGCAGGAACGCATGCAACAGCGCGGCATTACATTCAGCGGCGGGCGAGGCTTCGGTGGTCCGCCGTTTGGTGGATTTGGCGGTCCGCCGGGTGGATTCGGTGGCTCGCGACCCTAGCGATTCGCCAAACACTTCTCCCACCTTTTCCTGCCCCCTGTAAGGAAAGGCCCATGTGCCCCGCGTGGGCCTTTCCGCTTTTTAGGCGCGAGGTTGGCCGGCTTTTCATTGCCGTTAGCCGTTGCCTGGACACTTTCGATGGCGTATCCTGGCGACCTAGCGCTGGCCACTGCTTGCTCGTTGCCTTAGAAGCCATCTTCGTCTTATTTTCGTCGTCCTGGCGGTTGCCCGGGATGCCGTATTGGAGCGATTGGCGGGGTTATTTCGGCCCACAGGCAGGGGCCGTTCGTTTTGCGCTCAGCCGCACTACAATATCGTAAATTCCTGGCCAGACGCATTGCCTGAGCTAAGGGAGGAAAGTCTCGATGCGCATGCTGGTGGGCGGAGAATGGCGCGATAAGCCCCAGAAGATTGCAGTCGTGCATCCTTACGATGGTCGCGTCATTGATGACGTGCCGCGTGCTGATGCCGAGGATGTCGAACTGGCCATACGCACGGCCCAGCGTGGTGCCGAACTGATGCGCAAGATGCCCGCCCTGGAGCGCTTTGAACGCCTACAGCGGGCAGTCGAGCTCATGAAGCAGCGGCAGGAAAACCTGGCCCGCACTATCACTCTTGAAGAAGGCAAGCCGATTAACGAGGCCCGTTTTGAGGTCAATCGTTCGATTCAAACCATGCAACTTTCCGCCGAGGAAGCGAAGCGGTTGTATGGCGAGGTGCTGCCTCTGGATGCGGCACCGGGAGGAGCGGGGAAGTTCGGTTTCACCCTGCGTGTTCCGTGCGGGATCGTGGTGGCGATTACGCCCTTCAATTTTCCGTTGATGTTGGTTTGCCACAAAGTAGGGCCGGCTCTGGCAGCGGGCAACGCCGTCATTCTCAAACCCGCTACTGATACGCCCCTCTCGGGCCTGAAACTTTGCGAGATTCTCCTGCAGGCTGGGTTTCCTCCGGAGGCGATTCAGTGCTTGACCGGGCCAGGTGGCGAACTCGGCGAACTTCTCTGCCGCGATCGGCGTGTTCGCAAGATCAGTTTTACCGGCAGCCGGGATGTCGGCGAACGCATTTGCCATATTGCGGGTCTGAAACGGGTCACCATGGAACTGGGATCCAATTCGCCGCTGATTGTTATGGACGATGCCGATCTGGAGAAAGTGGTGCAGGCTACTGTTGCGACTGGTTACAGCAACGCGGGGCAGGTGTGTATTTCGACGCAGCGGGTTCTGGCTGACCGGAAGATTTACCGCGATTATCTCAACGCGCTCAAACCTGCTGTCGAATCGTTACGCGTGGGCGATCCCTTGATGGAACAAACACAAATGGGGCCGATGGTGCGCGAACGGGACGCGATTCGTGTAGAACAGTGGGTTCGAGAAGCTGTAGCCAGCGGGGCCCGTCTGGTTACAGGTGGCCAACGCCACGGAGCTGTTTATGCTCCCACCATTGTCGCCGACGTGGATCCGAAGATGCGAATCTCTTGCGAGGAACTATTCGGCCCGGCCGTGGCGGTCACCCCGGTCGCCGATCTCGACGAAGCAATTCGGCTGGCGAACGACACCGTGTACGGCCTAAGTGCTGCCATTTTCACGCAGAACATAGACCGGGCCCTGCGGTTTGCCCGGGAAGTCGAGTCGGGCAACATTCACATTAACTGGGGGCCGCAATGGCGGGCAGACCTCATGCCCTATGGCGGACTGAAAGAAAGCGGCATGGGCAAAGAAGGCCCGCGTTACGCCATCCTCGAAATGACCGAAGTCAAGACCGTCATCGTCCATTGACACGAAGCTATTTCGGAATCCGCCTCACGTGGCTCCTGGGTAGCAGCGCGTGTGTCGGTCAGCAACAAGGTCGCGGCAAGCAGCATTGTCCCCTGACCAACCGATTACACTGGGCCGCTGCCAGACCTGTGGGCTGAGCATCTCTGACGACCTGGACACAAAGACACACAGGAAGACATCGAGTTGGCGCGTCGGCAGCTATGTGTCTTGGTGTCTTCGTGGTTAGGCCGACCCGCCAGAACACTGGCTGCTTCTTCTCCCGGAACTGCCGAACGCTCACAGACAAATACCGCCACACATTCGCATACGGTGTGATGCAGCTAATCATCAACGATCAGCGTGTCGAGACAGCGCCCGGCACCACCATTCTGGAGGCGGCTCGCGCTGTCGGGATCACCATCCCCACATTGTGTTACCATCCGGACTTGACGCCGGTAGGGTCATGCCGATTGTGCCTGGTGGAGGTGGCAAACCTGCGACACACGGTGGACTTACGCCCACCGCTTCTGAGTGGGCTGGTGCCTGCCTGTATGACGCCGGCACGCGACGGTATGCGGGTAGTTACGGAATCGCCACGGCTGGAGCAGATGCGTCGGTTCGTTCTGAAGTTGCTTTTGCTGCGCTACGTGGACAGTGGATATGCCGCTGGCGATCGCGAGGAAACGGAATTCGAGCGCTGGCTGCGTTACTATCGCGTCGAGCCGCCGACAGCTGCGGAGCGCCTGCCACGGTTTCCCGTCAACAGCGATCCGAATCCGTTTGTCTGGGTAGATTGGAACAAATGCATCTTGTGCACGCGGTGTGTGCGGGCGTGTGCGGAAATCCAGGGGCGATTCGTCTGGGGAGTGGCCGGTCGTGGTGCGGAAGCGCGTATCACAGCGGGATTGGACCAGACCATGCTGGAAGCCCGTTGCGAGTCGTGTGGGGCGTGTGCCGCCTATTGTCCGACTGGCGCTCTCGACGACAAAATGTCGGTCGGGCTCGGCAAACCGGACAAAAGTGTAGCCAGCATCTGTAGTTACTGTGGCGTGGGTTGTGGCATTATCCTGCATGTCAGGAACAACCGCATTATTCGTGTCAGCGGCAACCCGGCTTCTCCGGTCAATGGTCTGCATTTGTGTGTGAAGGGGCGTTACGGCTACGACTATGTCCACCATGCCGATCGCCTGACTCGGCCACTGGTGCGCCAGTATTTGCTGGAAGGAAAAACCAAAGCCGAAGCCACGCCCGAACAGCGCCAGTGGATTGATGTCGCTTGGGAAACCGCTTTGGAACTAACCGCCGATCGGCTGGTAGATGTCTGGCAGCGCTACGGCAGCAATGCCCTGGGTTTCTTGTCTTCGGCGAAGTGCACCAACGAAGAGAATTACCTCATGCAAAAGCTGGCCCGGCAGGTGTTCGGCACGCACAACGTGGATCATTGTGCGCGGTTGTGCCACTCCTCAACGGTAGCCGGGTTGACGATGGCGTTCGGCTCCGGAGCCATGAGCAACACCATGGCCGACATTGCCGAGCACGCTGCCGGCGTATTCCTCATTGGTTCCAATGTAACCGAACAACATCCCGTGTTCGGGACGCAATTGCGGCAAGCGGTTTTGCGACGTGGTCTGGTGCTGATCGTGGCAGACCCACGGCGGATAGACATCACGGAACTGGCCACGCTGCACCTGCAACATTTGCCCGGCACGGACGTCGCTCTGCTGAATGGCCTCATGCACATTCTCGTGCAGAACGGCTGGTATGCCCGCGATTTTGTCGCTGAGCGCTGCGAGAACTTCGAGGCGTTTGCGGCTTCCCTGGCAACTTATACACCGGAACGTGTCTCCACGATTACGCAGGTGCCCGTCGAACAGTTGCGACAAGCGGCGGAGTTGCTGGCAAAAACCAAACCACTGGCGGCCGTCTGGGCCATGGGAATTACGCAACACACCACGGGAGTGCTCAACGTCCTGGCACTGGCCAACCTGCAAATGCTCCTGGGTAATCTCGGTATCCCGGGCGGTGGAGTAAACCCCCTGCGCGGTCAGAACAATGTTCAGGGAGCGTGCGACGTCGGGGCACTTCCTAACGTGTTTGCTGGCTATCAGGCCGTCTGCGATGCGAGCGCAGTGCGGAAGTTTGACGACGCCTGGGCACTGGAGCCGGCCATGCGTTCGACACCAGAAAGTCCAGTGCTGGGTTTGAGCACCAGGCCCGGCTGGACGGTTACGGAAATGGTACAGCATTTTGGCGCTGGCCAATTGCGGGCCCTGTACGTACTGGGGGAAGACCTGGCTTTGACAGAACCGAACCTGCCGCACACACGCTCCTGTCTGGAGCGCGGCGAATTCCTCGTTCTCCAGGAAATTTTCCCCTCGGAAACCTCACGCTTTGCGGACGTGTTGCTGCCCGGCGTATCGTTCGCAGAAAAATCGGGAACCTTTACCAACACCGAACGGCGGGTGCAACTGGTGCGGCAAGCTCTTGTGCCCCGAGGAGAAGCACGCCCCGATTGGGCCATCCTGACCGAACTCACCAACCGGATTCTGGCACGGCAACAGCGTCGCCCGGTCGGTCACTGGGCCGCCTGGAACTACCAACAGCCGGCCGATATTTTCCGCGAACTGGCCGCTCTGACCCCAATCTACGCCGGAATCAGCTATGCCCGGCTAGAACGTGGTGAACAACTCCACTGGCCTGTGCCCGAGAGCGAGCACCCAGGCACGCCGATTCTGTTTACGGAAAGTTTTCCGCGTGGTCGTGGCCGGTTTCACGTCGTGGAGCATCTGCCACCTGCGGAATGGCCAGACGAGCAATTCCCCTTCCTGCTCACCACCGGCCGCGTGCTCTACCACTGGCACGGTGGCGAACTGACGCGGCGAAGCTGCGGTCTGGCGCAGGTTTATCCGCAACCGCTCGTGGAAATCCATCCAGAAGACGCAGCCGCTCTGGGACTGCAGAACCTGGCGCCGGTTCGCTTACTCTCCCGTCGTGGGCAGATGCTGGCGCGGGCCTGGATCACTCCGCGGGTCGCACGCGGTGTAGTCTTCGGCAACTTCCATTTCCCGGATGCGGGCAATGTCAACAACCTGACCAATTCTGCCACCGATCCGATTGCCAGGATTCCCGAATACAAGGTCGCTGCGGTCGCCATCGAACCTATAACGCAGTTGCAGGAGCGGTGGGTGGGCATAAGCCCACCGTGGCAACAAGCAGGCGGAGCGATTGGCGAGTAGCGAATAGCGAATAGGGGAAGCTGGTACCAAACCGTTCGCTTGCCGCTCGCGCGGTTCATCGTGTCCGACGAGTAGTCCCGGACGGCTCTAGAATAAGTTCCATGCAGCGGCCTGTGATTTATCGGCGAATCTGGGGAGAAGCGACTGCTCTGCTGCAACGGGCACGTCAGCTGACTGGCGTGGATCTGTTGATTGTGCTCGGACTGGCCGGCTTACTCTACGGCCTGCTCGATCTGGCCAAAGAGTGGGCAGGGCCCCATCGCCCGGTTGTGGAGATCACACTGTCCCCAACCGCTCTGCCGAAATACTCCTTCTACTCCCTGATGCGCGGACTGCTGGCGTACGTGTTCTCCCTGGGATTCACCTTGCTCTATGGCTATTGGGCGGCGAAGGACCGCGTGGCGGAACGAGTGCTGATCCCCTTGCTCGACATCCTGCAGAGTATTCCCGTCCTTGGTTTTCTGCCGGGACTGGTACTCGGTCTGACGGCGGCATTTCCCCACAGCAATGTCGGCCTGGAGTTGGCGGCCATCGTCATGATTTTCACCGGGCAGGTCTGGAACATGACGTTCAGTTTCTATCAATCGTTGCGCTCGCTGCCCCTAGACATGCAGGAAGCGGCGACGGCGTTCCGCTTGAACTGGTGGCAGCGGCTCCGGTGGCTGGAGCTGCCCGCTGCTGCTATGGGCCTGGTCTGGAACTCCATGATGAGTATGGCTGGCGGGTGGTTTTTCCTGATGATCAACGAGACCTACCATCTTGGCGACAGAGATTTCCGATTGCCTGGCCTGGGTTCGTACATGAGTGTCGCCGTGGAGCAAGGCCGGGTGGACGCCATGATCTGGGCGATTCTGGCGATGACGTTGCTCATTGTCGGTTTGGATCAGTTGCTGTGGCGGCCCCTGGTGGTCTGGGCACAGAAATTCCGCATCGAGGAAACCAGCGTTGCCTTGCCAGCATCGTCCTGGTTTCTGACATGGCTTCGCCGTTCCACACTGATAGCTGGACTGCGCCGCTGGTTGCGCGATCAGCGAGCAAAACACGCAACTACCAGCTCCCCGCTTCCCGTCGCAAAACCGTATCCGACAATATCGCCCCGCTGGACAGTGGTCTGCTCCTGGGGATTGGTTCTGGTCCTGGTGCTGACATTGGGTTGGGGTGCTTGGCAACTCGCCCGACTCTTACGCTCACTTGCCTGGTCAGCGTGGGCTGAACTCGTGCTTGCGGCAGCGGCAACTCTGGCGCGTGTCCTGATTTCCACCATGATGGGCACTCTCTGGGCCGTGCCCGTCGGTCTGGCCATCGGTCTCAAACCGACTCTGGCGCGTTGGCTGCAACCGGTGGTGCAGGTGGCGGCATCGTTTCCCGCGCCAATGCTGTTCCCGCTGGTAATTGCCGGACTGCGACTGGCTGGGATTTCCCTCGACTGGGGCAGCCTGGCTCTGATGTTGCTGGGCACGCAGTGGTACATCCTTTTCAATGTTGTCGCTGGCGCCATGAGTGTCCCAGCCGACCTGCGCGAGGTGGCCCGCAGCTATCGGTTCAGCCGATGGCAACGCTTGCGCATCGTGTATCTGCCGGCCATCTTTCCTCATCTGGTGACCGGATGGGTAACAGCAGCTGGCGGTGCCTGGAACGCCAGCATCGTGGCTGAGTACGTCAGTGCTGGTGGGGAGATATTGCAGGCATATGGCCTGGGCGCCAAAATCAGCTGGGCCGCCGAACATGCCGATTTCGCGCTTCTAGCCGCCGGCGTGCTGGTGATGGCCGGCGTGGTGGTGCTGTTGAACCGCCTGGTCTGGCGAAGACTTTACCAACTTGCCGAGGCGAGGTTCTCGCTGAGCAAATAACGCGGTGCAGCAGATGACTACAGAACTTACGGCCGTCGCTGAGAACCTGTGTGAACTGCGGGACGTATCGCACGTCTTCACGCTGCCCAACGGCAGGCCGTTGCGGGTCCTGGCCAATATCAACCTGGCCATTCAGCCGAGGGAAATCCTCGCCCTGTTGGGGCCATCGGGTTGTGGCAAGTCCACCCTGGTACGCATCCTGGCTGGACTCATTCGCCCCACTGCTGGCCAGGTGCTTTACCACAATCAGGAATTGCAGGGGCTGAATCCGGCCACGGCCATTGTCTTTCAAACCTTCGCGTTGTACCCGTGGCTGACGGCACGGGAGAACGTCGAGATAGTCCTGCGGGCGGCCGGTTTATCTTCCGACGAAGTGCAAGCCCGCACGGAGCGAGTGCTGCACCTGGTGGGTTTGGCTAGCTTTGAGGAAAGTTACCCGCGGGAATTGTCCGGAGGCATGAAACAGCGCGTGGGCATCGCGCGGGCCCTGGCCCTGGAACCGGAAATCCTGCTTATGGACGAACCGTTCAGCCAGGTGGACGCATTGACGGCTCAGAGTCTGCGAGCCGAACTGCTGGACATCTGGTCTGCCACCGAGCGCAATCCTTCCTCGATCTTGCTCGTCAGTCACGACATTCAGGAAGTGGTGTATCTGGCCGACCGTATCGTCATTCTGAGCGCCAACCCGGGCCGCATCCGCACTATTTTGCCGAACCAGTTGCCACGCCCGCGCGATTATCGTTCGCCAGCGTTCATCGTCATGGTCGAACAGCTGCACGACATCATTGCCGGCCATGAACTGCCGGATGAACCCCGACCGCCGACCGCCCCAGCTGCCCAAAGATTGGAGCCTTTACCAGAAGCCACTCCCAGCGAAATTCTCGGACTTCTAGAGTACCTGGACGCACGTGGCGGCAGCGAAGACGTGTTCCGCATTGCCATAGACACCCGCCGACCTTTCGACCACCTACTGCGTGTCGTCGCAGCGGCGGAACTGCTCGGATTCGTGGACACGCCTAAGCGTCTTGTCGTCCTCAACCCGCTGGGTCGTCGCTTCCTCAATGCACCCACCTCCGATCGCAAGGCCATCTGGCGCGAGCAACTGCTCCGGATTGAGCTGTTTCGCCTGGTCTATACCGCCCTGCAACAGCAACCTGACCGCAGTCTGGATCAGGACTTCGTCCTCGAAACCATTATCCTGCACTTACCGGAAGAAAACTACCAGCGGCTGTTCGACACTTTCTTGCACTGGGCACGGTTTGGCGAGTTACTGAGTTACGACGAAGTTCGTGGCACACTCAAATTGGTCTAACGCGATACAATCGCCCAACTTTGAATCAGTAGCCGGAAGTCTTAGTCCCCGGTTGTCTAAAACTAGCGCTGCACACCGGGACACGCGAGTACTTGCCGTAATGAATAACGCTGAGGATCACTCTTGCGGAAAAATTTGGGCCTCCGGAATGCCGGCCCGCACCTGGTGTTCGATTTTGATGCAGTGCAGGACCAGGATAAATGGCAACGTCCGTGTTGCACTCGCGCTGCCCAGGGCCAACAACTGCAGCACTCTCTTCAACAGTTTGCGCAAAATCTTCGATATATCGCTTATCGGCGGTAAGCAGGGCGGTAGAATCCCGGACGTAGCCGTAAGCCCCTGCACGACGGCTCCCAGGAGCCGGTACAGCGTTAGGATTCCCAGTTGGTCAAGCACCTTCTCCAGTTTCGGAGCGTGCTTCAGCAGCCAGTGGTTTTGCAGTTCGCGCACTGCCCTTGCCGCTTGTTCGCCCTGTCGGGCAGCGTGTTTCGCACGGGTTTTCGCATCCTGGGCTCCTTGCCCCAATCCTTGCAGCAATTGCCGCTGCTGTTCCTCAGAAAGGAGATTCCACAAACGCACAAAGACGGACACCAGCAGGTTGTGTTCCAGTTCGAAGGTGGAACGGCTGGCATTTACAGCGGGCATACCCAAGGGCCAGCACAGCTTTTGAGCGCACCAGACCACTACATCCTGGTGGTAGGCGATATCCCATTCATCTAGGAACCAGTAGCAACAAAAGTGGTTGGAGTGCCACAGCGGTTCTTCCAGAATGCCATCTATGTCGGCGGCATGGCCACGTAATCGGCGCTTGGTTTTGTTGCCTTCCAGACCAAGACTTTGTTTGAGTGCCCAGCGATCCTCGTCGGAAATAAGGTCGAGAAACTCATTGAGATGCCAGGCTTGCCATTGAGCATCGCGGTATTGCAGTGCAAATTGTGCGGCGCTGGGCTTCCCCTCGGCAAGAAGCAACGACGGGCCAAAAGCTAGCCCGGAAACTGCCGCGCCGGCCTGCCACAGGAATTGACGTCGGGACAGCATGGCGCTCGTCATGGCCGGTTCTCCTTTAGTTACCGAAGATGTCCTTTTCCTTGTAGCCAGCTTTTTTCATGTGCTCGGCTTTGATGCAATGCAGGGTTACCACGAAAGGAATCGTTTTCTGAACATTGGCGCGACCGGTCAGTGCCAGTCCGATAGCCGCCAGGATCGCCGCCAGAATCCAACCCACGGGGCCACTAAGCACCGCCACCGTCGAACTCGCCGTCATGTACGCGCTGAACGGCAGGGTAATACCAAAGAAGCCGGCAACGGCACAGATCAAGCTCGACATGGTCGTGTAAAACGCGAATCCGCTCAGGATTACCGTCGTGGATAAAGCTGTCAGTGCAGCAGCACCGCTCAACGCGGCGATTGCCGCCTTGTCCTGGATGCAACCGGTCTTATCGAGTTGGCACAAAAGTTTTTCGCGTTCCTTCGGCGGCAACTTGTTCCACATCTGGATGAACAGTTGCTCGAGAATTTTGCGTTCCAGGGCGAACGTGGGCAGCCCCTGGATGTCGTGCTCAGGCAGCTTCAGCTTGCTTGCACACCAACACACGATGCCGTGATAATCTATGCTCCACTCATCCCGCCACAAGTACGGCAGCCAGTGGCTGGAAAGCCATAGCAGCTGCGTCAGAATGCCGTTAATATCTGCGTTCTTGCCACGCAAATCCTGCGTGGTCGCTTCCGGTTTGCACAGCTGCAAACTCTTCTTCAGGTTCAGCCGATCTTCATCGCTAATGAGTTCCAGGAAGCGATTGAGGTGCTCCGCTTTCCAGAATTCGTGGCGAGTGTCAAAGGCAAACTTGCCTGGCGAAGTTTCGTCGCCAGCGAATGCGGCCAGATACGCGGCCGGCGAAATCAGCAGTCCCGCACCGGCATAGCCCGCTATCCGCAGAAAATCCCGTCGGTGCATCAGTCCATCCTCCCTTGCCCATCCCCGCGAAAAAGCACTACTGTGGTTGTACATTATGCTTCGTCTCCCTTTGTCGCTGACCGCCCGGGCACCTGTTCTTCGTGCCCAGCGCTAGCAGCTATCGATAAAACGGGGAAAGGAGACTCGGCGTGACAAAAATTTCGGGGTTGGGAAACAAATATCGCGACAAACTCTTCGCTGGGAAGAACTTACGCAAAAAAAGAACCGGCCTCCGTTATGAAGGCCGGTTCCAGATTCGAGTACCCGGCGATAACCTACTTTCGCGGCGGTAGCCACTATCATCGGCCCTGGGGGCTTAACGGCCGTGTTCGGGATGGGAACGGGTGTTTCCCCCCAGGTATGGTCACCGGGTAGGCTGCTTCGACCGATTGCCCGACAGACTTTGGTCGCAATTGTCGCCGCTGTCAAGCGTCGGCATTGCGCCAGCAGCGTATCACGTTTCACCCATTGTCGTCAGGCATCGGGGGCAATCGCAGTCGGACAATCCGGGAAAGCGGACAGCAGCGCCAAGAATTGGCGCGCGAAGGTTGCGCAGCCGGTGTTCGCGAACGCGTCGGCGATGGCAACCGTCTTGCTCACACGGCCTCCAGACTAGCGCACTGCGCATACCGCCAGCGCGAGTTCAGCAGAGAGCAAGACGGATGCGGCCAAGCGATCGGCCATTAGTACCGGTTAGCTCAGCGCATTGCTGCGCTTACACACCCGGCCTATCAACCTCGTAGTCTACGAGGGGCCTTCAGGGCTTACGCCCAAGGAGACCTCATCTTGGGGTGGGCTTCACGCTTATATGCTTTCAGCGTTTATCCCTGCCGCACGTGGCTACCCTGCTGTGCCGCTAGCGCGACAACAGGCACACCAGAGGTGCGTCCCTCCCAATCCTCTCGTACTAGGGAGAGCTCCCCTCAAGTCTCCTGCGCCCGCAGCAGATAGGGACCGACCTGTCTCACGACGGTCTAAACCCAGCTCACGTACCGCTTTCATCGGCGAACAGCCGAACCCTTGGGAGCTTCTCCACCCCCAGGATGCGATGAGCCGACATCGAGGTGCCAAACCTCCCCGCCGCTGTGGACGCTCAGGGGAGATAAGCCTGTTATCCCCGGAGTACCTTTTATCCGTTGGGCGACGGCCCTTCCATCCGGGACCGCCGGATCACTAGGCCCGACTTTCGTCCCTGCTCGACTTGTAGGTCTCGCAGTCAAGCCCGCTTCTACCCTTGCGCTCAGCACCCGATTGCCAACCGGGTTGAGCGGACCTTTGGACTCCTCCGTTACCTTTTAGGAGGAGACCGCCCCAGTCAAACTGCCCACCTAGCACTGTCCTCCGCCCGGATGACGGGACGGAGTTAGAACTCAAGCACAGCAAGGGTGGTGTTTCAATGACGGCTCCCCAGCTACCGGAGTAGCTGGTTCAACGCCTCCCACCTACTCTACGCATGCTGGGCCTAAGCCCCATACTAGGCTGCAGTAAAGGTTCACGGGGTCTTTCCGTCTAGCTGCGGGTACGAAGCATCTTCACTTCGACTACAGTTTCACCGAGTCGCTCGTGGAGACAGTGCTCCCGTCGTTACGCCATTCATGCAGGTCGGAACTTACCCGACAAGGAACTTCGCTACCTTAGGACCGTCATAGTTACGGCCGCCGTTTACCGGAGCTTCGGTCGCGAGCTTCGCCCCTTACGGAGCTAACCCGCTTCCTTGACTGACCGGCACCGGGCAGGCGTCAGTCGCTATACGTCCTCTTGCGAGTTCGCAGCGACCTGTGTTTTTAGTAAACAGTCGCGAGAGCCTATTCTCTGCGGCCCCCTCGGCCTTCGGCTTTGGGCCTACAACCTAGCGGGGCACCCCTTCTCCCGAAGTTACGGGGTCAACTTGCAGAGTTCCTTCACGAGCGTTCTCTCGAGCGCCTGAGAATCCTCATCCCGCCTACCTGTGTCGGTTTTAGTACGGTCACTCCAGGTTCGACCGCCCCCAGGTTTTTCTTGGCTGCGGTTCCAGGGAGTTCGGCATCCAGGGCCTCCGCCGCCGAAGCGGCCCGCACGCTCTAGCTGTGCGTACCCTTTCCCCACAGCGTCGCTGGGTTTGTCCCTTGGAGTGGCGCAGGAATATTAACCTGCTGTCCATCGGCTACGCCTTTCGGCCTCGCCTTAGGGGCCGGCTAACCCTGGGCGGAATTACCTTCCCCAGGAAACCTTAGGCTTTCGGCGAACGGGATTCTCACCCGTTTTATCGTTACTCGTTCCGGCATACTCACTCGCACTGCCTCCAGGAGTCGTTGTCCGTCTCCCTTCGCAGGCCCGTGCGACGCTCCCCTACCGAGTGGACTGACCGAAGCCAGCCCACTCCCGCTGCTTCGGCGCCATGCTTAGTCCCGTTCATTATCGGCGCAGGACTCCTCGACCAGTAAGCTATTACGCACTTTTTAAATGGTGGCTGCTTCTAAGCCAACATCCTGGCTGTCATCGGAGTCCCACTTCCTTTCGCACTGAGCATGGACTTGGGGGCCTTAGCAGGCGGTCTGGGTTCTTCCCCTCTCGACCGTGAAGCTTATCCCCCACGGACTCACTGCCGTTGCTGGTACACGGTATTCGGAGTTTGGTTTCGAAGGGTAGCCTGGTGGGCCCCCTATCGAATTCAGTGGCTCTACCCCCGTGTACCACTTGGCGACGCTGCCCCTAAAGGCATTTCGGGGAGAACGAGCTATCTCCGGGTTCGATGAGTTTTTTGCTCCTCCGCACAGCTCATCCCCCAGGTTTTCAACCCTGGTGGGTTCGGCCCTCCATGAGGTGTTACCCTCACTTCAGCCTGGCCGTGCGTAGATCACCCGGTTTCGCGTCTACCGCCGCCGACTAGACGCCCTGTTCAGACTCGCTTTCGCTCCGGCTCCGCCGCTGAGCGGCTTAGCCTCGCCGACGACGGTAACTCGCCGGACCATTATGCAAAAGGTACGCCGTCAGGCCTTCCTCCGGTTGCCCGGAGGCATAGCCCTCCGACCGCTTGTAGGCCGCGTGGTTTCAGGTTCAATGCCTCCCCTCATAGGGGTTCTTTCCACCGTTCGCTCGCGCTACTGGTTCACTATCGGTCGCCAGGGAGTATTTAGCCTTACGGGATGGGCCCCGCAGATTCACGCCCGCTTTCACGTGACGGGCGCTACTCAGGTACCGGACGGGAGACCAACCCCTTTCGCATACGGGACTATCACCCTCTGTGGTCCTGCCTTCCAGCAGTGTTCTGCTAGGAGTTGGTTTGGTAACTCCCTGCCATTGAAGGCAGCCCGGCCCTACAACCCCACCGGGAGGAAATCCCGATGGTTTGGGCTGTTCCCCTTTCGCTCGCCGCTACTCAGGGAATCGCTTTTGCTTTCTTTTCCTCCAGGTACTGAGATGTTTCAGTTCCCTGGGTTCGCTCGGGGATCCCGGGATCAAAGCCTGCTTGGCGGCTCCCCCGGGCTTATCGCAGCCTGCCACGCCCTTCTTCGCCTCCTGGCGCCTAGGCATCCCCCACGCGCCCTTAGTAGCTTGGCCGCATCCGTCCCACTCTCGGCTATTGTGCCCTTTGCCGACGCCTTTCCGGTCGGAATACCCCTACCGGTTCGGCCATCAGTCTGGCACAGACCACCGGGGACGGCCATCCTTGCGGATGGTTGCCAGCTACTCAGTGTCGCCTGCGCGGGTTCCGCAGGCAACTTCCGAGCAACGACCCAGACGCGCTCGAGACACTCGGCTGCTGCTCCACGCAGATGCTCCAGCGGCTTGCGCCAACCGGAGCCGTCTCCGTGAAGATGCAACCCTCACTTCGCTGCCGCTTTCCGGATTGTCAAAGAGCTTGGCCACGCTGACCGATGGCAAGCCGGCGACCACTTCCGATTCGCGCGGATGACCATCGGCTGCGTTCTGCCCAGTGGGCAGGAATCGGGGCGGCATCGCCGCCGCGATTCGTGCTCACTGCCATTCGCCAACTTTCGTTTTACGCAGACGACCTTTTAGGACTGACCACCGTTGATGGTGCCGAATGATCCGTATCTGCCCTCCCTGCCTTTATGTCCTCGCACACATCTATTTTATACGCGCCTTGTCAAGTGGCTAGCACCGTCCGACTTTTTCTCGCGATGCGCGGCCCTGCGTGCGGGGAAAGTATGTTATGCGAAAAAATCGCTCGGCGTCAAGCCCCGGTGCAAAGTTTTTTCCAGCAGCCTTAGTGACTGTTACGCCTTCAGTCAGCGGCAATGCCGCTGGGCGACTGTAAAGTTTCGGCAATCGCGCCCAGCAACTTGAAGCGGGCTGAAGCTGCACTACCTCATTTCGAGTCCATGCCACCGGAGGCCGTGGCGGGCTTTCACCTGCCGCTCCTGCTTATTCCCGTTCACGCTGCTGCTGCGAATGGAGTGTCGTCAACTCGGGTGCTGTATATCCTGGTCAACGGATTTCCTGTTTGGCCTGGCCTCTTGCACCGCGCATTGCCCATCGCCATAATACGATTGGTGTCGTCACCACAAGGGAAGGGCACTCGATACAGAGGAGTTGCGACTCGGTCCGAAGCAAGAGCGGGGGCGTAAGCCCAGCGGGGTAAATCGGAAAGGGGTAACTTGTGGGCCAGTTTTCGCCAGCCAGCCTGATGCAGGTTTGTCGGAGTTTGCGGCATTTGTTGGAAGCCGGCTTGCCTATGCCGAAAGTCTGGCAGCAGCTCGCCGACAAAGGGCCAACCGCGTTTCGAACCCTGGCCGCTAGCGTCGCCGACACGCTTCGGCAGGGCGAAAATCTCGAAACCGCACTGGCCTCCTGGGCCTCTCGGCTGCCCGCGTTCTTCAGCGCCGCGATTATCGTCGGCGAGCGCACCGGCCGGCTCCCTGAAGTTCTGCTGGAACTGGAGCAGGCTTTCGCGTTGCAACTGGAATTGCGCCGCCAATTCTGGTCGAGGGTCGCCTGGCCTTTGTTCCAATTCGTCGTCGCCGTCCTGGTGCTGGCGTTATTCATCTGGCTGCTGGGCGTGATCGAATCGGTCGGCGGCCAAAGCCCCATGTCCGTGTTCGGTCTCAAGGGCGAAAAGGGAGCGATGATCTTTCTGGTCAGTGTCGCGGCTGTAGCAATCGGGCCCTACCTCGCCATCCGTTACCTTTTCCACCGTGGTCGGCACAGTGTGGCGGTGCATCGGATGCTGCTGCGCATGCCCGTTCTGGGCGGTGCGCTCCAGGCGCTGGCGGAAGCGCGACTGGCTCAGGCACTCGCCGTCGCTCTCGACGCCGGTCTGGTCGTCCATGAAGCTGCCGAGCTGGCCCTCGAAGCTACGGGCAATCCTGCTTATGCGCACTGGGCCAAATCCGTTCGCAAGCAAACTCGTCGTGGCCGGACACTCTCCGAAGCCCTGTCCGAGCCCCATTTGCTCAGTGACGAATTCCTCGCCGTTCTCGCCACCGCTGAAACTGCGGGCGCTGAACCGGAAGCACTGCGTCGCCACGCTCAGCATCGCTACGAACAAGCCGCCGACCGACTTCGCCTGTGCGCCGGCATCGCGGCCGGCATTGTCTGGCTCCTCGTCGTTATCTTCATCGCCTCGCTGGTCATCCGCCTCTTCAGTCAATATGTCCAAGTGCTGAACGAATTCAGCCTGTGATAACTCGCACTCCAAAAATCACCGCCTAGGGCGAATTGCCACCGCGCGCGAGAACGCTAAGACAATGCTCCTCGCAGACGCGCACGACGAGGCGAAAAACCCCTTCTGTTGTTTTCAGCTCATCTGGCAAGGAACTATGCCAATCTTATAACTTTCTCTCCGAGTAGCCGCGGAACTGGCGGCCTGGGAATCGCGAACTCTTGACCGCACCTGACGATCTCGGGGCTGCTAATCCTGGGAGGTGCACTCGTGAGCCGATCCATCCGATATAGCCTCCTTCTGCTCGGTTTCCTACCGGCACTAAGCTGGTCGCAGAGGGAGTTCGGCTTCGATAACCGCCAGCCGACCGGCCAACCTTATCTATCCGCGGAAGAGACGGTGCGTCGCTTTCGTGTTTTCGGAGGCTGGGAAGTTACTCTCTTCGCCAGTGAGCCGCAGGTCATCAACCCGATTGCCTTTACTATAGATGAGCGCGGCCGGGTCTGGGTGCTCGAATGTTATGAGTATCCTAAGCGTACTCCGCCGGGAATAATGCCTCGCGACCGTATCAAGATATTGGAGGACAGCGATGGCGATGGCCGGGCGGATAAGGTGACTGTCTGGGCAGAGGGTAAAGATTTCCCGGCACGCTTTGACTTGGCCAGCGGTTTAGAGGTTGGTTACGGCGGCGTTTTCCTGGGAGCGCCGCCTTACTTATTCTTCTTGCAGGATCGCAATCACGATGGCAAGTGCGACCATTACGAAATATTATTGCGTGGATTCGGCAGTCAAGACACGCATGAGACGCTCAACACCTTCCAGTGGGGACCCGATGGCCGACTCTATGGATTACACGGCGTATTTACCACCTCGGAAGTGCAAGGGGTTCGCCTAGATGCGGCGGTCTGGCGATATGATGTGCGCGCACAACGCTTTGAGGTGTTCGCGGAAGGCACCAGTAATCCCTGGGGCATGGATTTCGATACTGAAGGCAATTGTTTCCTTGTGTGCTGCGTTATTCCGCACTTATTCCACATTGTGCCCGGAGGTATTTATATCAAGCAAAGCCATAAGCCGAGTTATCATCCTTATGCTTACGGCCAGTTACGGGAGATTAGCGACCATCTGCATCATCAGGAAAGCGGTTGGGCGCACGCTGGACTCTTATATTTAGATGGCCCGACAGTGCCCCAGCAGCTACGCGGAAGTCTGCTGATGGGCAGCATTCACGGCTCCAGCATCAAACGAGACGTGCTTCGGCGTCACGGTTCGACGTTTATAGCGTCACATGCGCCGGATTTCGTTGTCTCCGGCGACCGCAATGTTCGGCCGATTAATCTGCGTTGGGCGCCTGATGGCTCGATATACTGGATTGACTGGCATGACCAGAATCCGTGCCATCAAGCTCATCCGGACAGTTGGGATTATAGTCACGGGCGGATTTACCGCCTGGCTCCGAAAGGGCTGAAACCGCAGCGAGCCAAGGACCTGTCTAGTCTCGGTGTACGGCATCTTGCGGATATTGCCGTTCATGAGGATAACCCCTATCGCTATCGGACTGCCCTGCGGTTGTTGGCCGAACGAGCACCACTTACCGACTCGGAAACGATAGCTTATCTTCGGAAGACGGCATTACAGCCGGACGGCAGATTACGGAGCTTACGGGCACTATGGGCACTGTATCAAGCTGGTGTGTTAGACTCCAATACGAAGCATCGCCTGCTGGGCCATCCCTACGCTGCAGTGCGTGCCTGGGCGGTGCGGTTTGTCGCGGAGCAACTTGAATGGACCGACGCCGATCTCAAGGCATTGACTGATTTAGTAAGCAGTGAAACTGAAGCGAGCGTGCGGCTAGAAATTGCCTGTGCGCTGCGACGCATCCGACACCCGGCAAGCTTAGCTGCTTTACAGTTGCTCACACTACGAAACGAGGATGCTGGCGATCCAACGATCCCATTTATGCTCTGGTTAGCCTGGGAATCTCATCTCCGCCAGCTTCTTGGCGATCAGAGCGGGAAATCCGACTCCGACTTAGAAAGCTTAGTTGCCTGGTTTGCCGAGCATGCCGACGGGAGCCCGGGGGTGCGTGAAATCATACCGCGAACCATGCGGCGATTACTGGCCGACGGGGCACTTGACCGGCTGGGGTTCTGCCTGGACTTCGTTCTGCGGTGTCGCTCTACCGATGCCCGGCGTGCAGCGCTTGTGGGAATATTAGAAGCCATTCGCAACCGACAAGTCCGACCCCCAGCAAATTGGCCGAAACTCGCTCTTGAACTTAGTCAGTCCGGCGATAGTGAACTCCTGCGGCTGAAACGCGAATTGGGCATTGTTTTCCGCGATCCGGTGAGTATTAAGGCCGCACTGCAAGTCTTAGGCAATCCTCGGACAACTCCAGAGGAACTAGTGCGGGCCCTGGAGGAACTGTCGGTAATTCACCCAGCTGAAGCCTTGCCATTGTTACGGGAGCAGTGGGAAAAGTCGGATTCGGAAGTTGTACGTCGGGCGGTGTTGCGAACACTCGGCGACTATGATGACCCGGCGATTGCTACCTGGCTCCTGGCATCGTGGAAACAGGTGCCGCCGGCTCTCCGTAGCGAAATTATCAAGACCTTGCAAAAGCGTAAGACCTGGGCGCGGTCGTTGTTAGAGGCCGTTGCCAGAAAAGAGATTCCGGCCACGGAACTGAACAGCAATACGGTGTTGGCCATCCGGTCGTTTGCGGATAAAGAGATGAATGACCTCTTGGAAAAGGTATGGGGGCGGGTGCGGGAAACCCCAGCGGATATCGAAAAGAAAATCGAGAAATACCGGCTGGCAATGTCAAGTGGTCGCGGGGATGCGGAACGTGGCCGAGCGGTGTTTGAAAAACACTGTGCCCAGTGCCACCGGTTTCGCCAGCAGGGTCACGAGGTCGGGCCAGACTTAGATGGTGCCGAGCGCAGCCTCGATTATCTGCTGATTAACATCCTCGATCCAAATCGTGTCGTTGGTCAGCCCTACTTTACGAGGGTCATTTTGACTAAGGATGGAAAAGTCTTGACTGGAATCCTGGCGGCTGAGGATGGCCAGTCGGTCAGTATTCGCCGGGAGAACAATGTTATCGAGACGGTGCCGCGAACCAACATCGAGGAGATGAAAGTCGAAACGCGGTCACTAATGCCGGACAATCTCGATCAGAATCTAAGCGAGCAGGAGTTTCGCGACTTAGTCTCTTACTTGCTGGCCCACCCGTTTTTGAGTGAAGTTTATATTTGCGGCCCCGTCCGCCCGGCGCCGGAGCGATTGGAGAAATGGCTGCGAGCCTCAGTTCGACCTGTGGAAGAAGCCGGTTTGTCTTGGCAGACCCCTGCGATCGGGCCGTCCGGACGCATTGTCGTTCCGGCTGCTAAATATGACCTAGCCGGTCACGATGTGACCTATATTTATGGCGAAGTGGAAACCCGGCAGAAACTCCAGACGGAATTGCGGGTGGGCAGCAACGTAGCTTTGCGTATTTGGCTGGATGGCAAACTGATATTGCAAAAAGGGCGAGCGTCTGCACAGGTTGTTATAGACGAACTCAGCGCGGCGGTGAGTCTAGAGCCTGGGCGGCATGCGATCTTAGTCGAGGCGATTTGCCGAGACCGCGAGGGCGAAGTTTATCTGCGTTTTCTCGATCCGCAGCGGCAGATTCGGCAGGTTCCGGTGGCACCCGCGCCGGGCAAATAGCGGACGAACATTTAGGCGAGCTGTCTGCTGCTGTTTCGCCAATCGCAAGTTTAGTCGAGACCGCCTTTCAGAGGTCGGCGCCGGCTGGAAGTGGCAGGGGAACGTCGCGTGTCAGCGAATCGTGGGGCAAGTTCTTCTTCCTCGGCCGCCTGCACTGCCTTCATGGAGAGGGAGATACGTTTGGCGACCCGGTCCACCCTAATAACCTGGGCGCGCACTTCGTCGCCCAGCTTGACCACTTCTTCCACGCGGCGGACACGCTGGGGGGATAACTCCGAGATATGCACCAAGCCCTCGACGCCAGGCTCCAGTTCGACGAAAGCCCCGAACTCGGCCAAGCGAACCACCTTCCCGGTCACAATGGTTCCCACCGGATACTTATCTTCGACGCTATCCCAGGGGCTGCCTTGGACCTGTTTGAGGCTCAGGCCGATTTTCTTGTTTTGCCGGTCGAGCTTGATGATGGCGACCCGGACCTCCTGTCCTGGTTGCAATAACTCGGCAGGCTGCACACGCCGCGACCAACTCATCTCCGATACATGCAGCAGGCCTTCGACACCGTGTCCCAGGTCCACGAATGCGCCGTAATCCTGCACGCTGCGGACAATACCGGTGCGTACCTGCCCTTCAGCCAGTTCCTGCCAGAGTTGTTCCTGCGCCTGCTGTCGCTCTTTCTCTAAAACTGCACGCCGTGAAAGCACCAGCGTTTCCTCTTGCGGATTGGCTTCCATGACCTGGCAGAGGAAGCGCTGGCCCACGTAAGGAGTCAAATCCTCGACACGATGCACGTCCACCTGGCTGGCAGGAATAAATCCGCGAATTCCGCCCACATCCACTTCGAGCCCACCTTTGATGACTGCGGTGACTCGAACCTCGACAACAGCGCCGACGGCAATAGAGGCCCAGCTGGCCTGTGCCAGGGCGATCCCAGGTCTTTCCAGCAGCACCAAGCCATCTTTTTCGTCGTAACCACGAATAGTTACTTCCACTTCCTGTTCGGGCCGTGGTGGGGCATCGGGAAATTGCTCCAGCGGCAAAACACCCTGCGTGCGACCGCCAATATCCACAAAAACATCCGACCCGGTCACTCGCAGGATGACGCCCTTACGCTTAGCCGGCTCCTGGATTCGCCGTTTCGCCAATGGTTGTGCCGGTTTGGCCACCTCGGCACTTTGAAGCTGTTCCGCCTCCGCCAGAGCGCCCTGCAATTCCCGCTCGATTTCTTCGTCCAGGGCCTCGAGTTCCGCCCTTTTGTGCGCTTCCAACTCCTCGGCAGTCACAGCACCGGCCACCAGACCACGCCCCGCTGCCCGGGCGGCTTTCGATGCCATTCGCTCCGCAGATCTCTTAGTCTCTTCGGAACCACCGGGAGCCGCCTGTTCCTGACCGGCAACCGGCGGCGCTTGCATCACCTCGCCGGCGGATGACGAAGATGTTTCCGTCTCCGGCGGACTCGCTACCGTGACCGCTTCTTGTGGCGGTAGCGCCTCTCGAGGTGAACAGCTCGGCGTTGCCGATGGTTGATCCGCGGGCAGTGCCGGGGTTGGTTCTGCGGCGGGCGATTCCGCTGAACTGGCCACCACGGCTTGCGGCGCTGGCGAAAGCGGCTGGGATTCGGTTCGCGCTTCATCCGACATGGCGTGTATCCTCGGAAAAAATTCAAATCCCCAATGATCCGACTCAGCAAAGAGCCGGACAGTGCTGGGCCGCCCATACCAAGCCGAACCACTGGATTCGCACTGGCTCAGCCGGGGCGTCGGAACATTTTATGGGATACTCGGTGATCTGGCCGAATGTTCGCATATCTGCACGCGGCGAAATTCGACCGTGCCGCTGTGACTCTGCAGGCATACATATCCCCGCAGCGGTTTGTCCTTCGGTGCCGGTATGCCGCGGGGCTTGTCCTGAGTGTCAGCCATCTCGCGCTGGTCCGCCTCTATGAGGAGTTGCTCATTGAGGACAACGCGAATTTTCGGCCCCTGGCAAGTGACTTCCAGAACATTCCATTCCGGAGCCGGCCTGGCCGCATTACAACGCGGCGCCACGTAGCGGTAGAGCGAGCCCGTGCTGTACTTCGTCGGCGGACGACCAGCATCGTCCAGCAATTGTATCTCGTAAGCCGCATACGATGGCCGGGTCTGGGCCGATCGCTTCGGGTCATACGCCACTGTACGGATGCCGACGCCACTATTGCCGCGGGGACGATTTTCATCGGCCGGCAGGAAACGATATTCGACATGCAACGTAAAATCCTCGAACTCCTGTCGTGCGTATCGCAGGAATCCGTAGGCATTGTTCCCCGCAGTGCACACAATTTTCCCGTTCGCGACTTGCCAGACCGGTGTGCCGTCCGGTAGTTTACTCGCTCCCTCCACGACCCAGCCGTCCAGGTCCCTGCCGTTGAACAGATCCCGAAACGCCCCATCCGCTTGTGCAAGACCTGCCGCAACCAGCACCGTCGCCAGAGCTGCAGCCAGTGCCATTACCCTCCAGATTGCACGCGACCTGCCCGCACCCGACTCCGAATTCAGCGACATCTCATCGTGCATTTGGGCTCTCCCGAATGAGGTTCCTACTGTTGCCTCCTATCGTAGAATTCTCCAAAGCCTCCGGGCCTTGGGGCGACTTTCTATTTGTATTGCCCCCGGACTGTACAGTGGCTGGAGTGAACTTGGCGCGTTCGAGGCAAAAATTCGCTAACTATCCCGCCCGTTATCTGAACCGTCTTGCCCGGACTAAGTCCATATGTGTCAACCAACCTTCTAATGTCAGACTGGAATGATTCACGCACCGAGAACCAACCCCTAAGTCCTGCTGCCTGCCTTCATCGCTGCGCGCTGTTGCTGTGGCCATGTGCCCATCGATAGTTTCCCGCCTTTGCCAATACGGATCCCGGTCTGCTCTGGGTAGTGCCATTTGCAAGAATAACGATCCTCGTCGTATTTAGACCAGCCCCAGGGGAGCAATTGCCTGATGGTGATAAACATCCTGTCTGCGCTTGGAATAAACTCGACTTGGAACGTAAGCCACCCGGCTGCCTTATCCTCCCGACATTCCATCACAAGAGTCCCTGGCATTATGCCGCACCATGTGTAACGATAAACAGTCTACCGTGAGGTTCTCAGCTATTGAGGATGCGCGCGTTACGCCGCAGTATGTGTAACGATAAACCTGCTCTTCGATGTGCAAATCTGGTTGGAACACGGAGCAGTCTTTGTACCTTCGAGGCAACCCAAGAACTCCAGCGACTGCAGTGCAAAGGATGCTCCGTGGATTTGAAAACTTGCTTACCTTCCCCTCGCTGGTCCCTCGATAGCAGGTAGCTAACCGAGCGCCCCTGCACGAGACCTCGCTGAGAAGCAGAGCCGGTTTTGACACTAGGAAGACTCGGCTCTCGTAGATTTCTTAGCCCTCTGCTATCAATTCAGGTTCATGCTGCCGGTTTTACCTTACCTCTAGCCTCTTGAAGGAGTTGTTGGCCAGGCGCGGTCTCAACTCGCGCGCATCCTTATGAGAACGGCATACCGATACTGTCACGTCCGGAGTACGCACTACTCTTGGAGCTCCCGCGCGCTCAAGGTTGCTCTGGAAGGTGTAACGAAAATGCCAGTCAGCGAATTTAATCATTTCGTCAATTTATTCAGGTCCTGCGGATGCAGACGGCGTAAGACTTCGACATTATATGGTTTGAGCTTCGTGCTCATAAATCGTTCGGGTCGTTCGTTCCGGGGCAACCCGACGAGCGCCAGTCGTTGTAACCAGGCAAAACCAAGTCATCGAGGATGTGGGATGGGGCGCTGGGTTGATTATTGGTCCCGAACCACTGCACGACCGGAACTACTCCACTCGCAAAGACGCCGGCACCCGCAGTGTCGGCAAGGGCATCTGGCCAGGTAACTATGGCGGTGTTGCCGGGGGATACGCCGTCCGACCAGCTATAGGTAAGACTGTTGGGCGGACGTAGTGGGTGTTGGGCGTGCAGGTAAAGGTGCCGTCCGCGCCCAGCGCGAGTGTGCCGTGCGCTGGGCCTGCGACTAGCCGCGCAGTAATCGCGTTGCCGTCCTGGTCGTAGCCGTATAACTGGCCGCTCAATTCCCGATCGTGTAACACACTGAAGCTGGCGTCATACACTTAGGGCGCGTTGCTGTACATAAAGATATTGATTTCGGCGGCCGCTGAGTCTAAGCCATCTCTCAGCATAAAGGTGAAAGAGTCGGGCCAGTATAGTAGGGCAGTGGGGCATAAGTGAATGAGCCATCCACGAAAACCGCCAGCGTTGCACCACTATCCAGCATAATCGGCTGCCCAAACCGATACGCCGTCTGACCTGTCTCGCCGATCTCGACCTCGTTGATAGCTACGATGCTTAGACTATCGCCATCCGCGTCCCAGCCGGAACCGAGCAGGTTGCCACTTAGAGACTGGTCACGCAACCCCTCGAACCAACCGTCGCTTACCTTTAGAGCGCAGTAATAGATGTTGATATACACCCAGGTTGTGCTCTCGTTCTCGCCGTCCCAGAGGGTATAGCTGAACGACACCGTCCTCTTATAGCGCAGGTTCCGCGTAAAGGTGAAACTACTATCGGCCAGCACCTTGAGGTAACCCGCCAGCACGCCGTTCTGATAGATGCCGACCTGTGTGCCCGGCGTATAGTTCTGGCCATTGATGTGTGTGATGCTTAGAGGGTCGCCATTGGGGTCGTAATCTTAGCTAACACGTTGCCAAACAAAGTGGTGTCGTGCAACAGGTCGAACCAGTCGTCGAGAGCGGCAGGCGGCGAACCGCCAAGGCCATTCGAAGTGTTGCGATCCTCTAATATCTCCAGCGCCAGGGGGTGGTTGGCGAACCGGGTTTACCTCGTTGCCGCGACGCTAAACGCTGGCCAAGCCAATCCCACAAACGCGTAATCCACCTGTGTGTTCTTCGACTAACACACACCGGTGCCCGTAGGCGATGCTCATAGGTGCACCTTCTTCAGAGGCCGGGCGAAGATAGCCGCCTGGCCAACGGCTCAGAAGAAGATATGCCCCTGCTAGCCTGACTTTCTTCCGCGGATGCTCCGGAGGGGGGACGTCGGTCAAACCCTGCTCGGCAGCCATGCACTGGCCTGGTTGTCCTTCCGCGGATGCTCTGGACCCTCTTTCTGTTCCGAGGTGTAATTTGCGTGCTAGCAACTTGTCGGCTGGGCGTCAACAGGCTGGGATGAAGGTTAGAAGAATTTTCCAAGTTGCTTGTGTTTTCGAGGTTAGCTTTTTCATTGTTTTAGGGACATCGGGCACAAGCCAAGTTATTGATATGGCAGGCCGGGAAGGTCTTCTTAGAGGTGAAAAAACCTACGTCCAGTTTGGAGACGTATCCTAGACATTCGACCGGGAAGATCTTCTTAGAGGTGAAAAACCCGGCGGGGGCCATCGCGCCGGGAGCATTGCGACGAAATCCCCCACCGGGCCGGTGGAGCCAATCGGAGCGGGTCGAAGGCGAGCGGTTTTGTTGTTGGTTTTTCGCAGGTCAGGCCAGAGTTCTTCAGCCGGCGGAATAGCGAGTTCGCCGTGCAGCGGTGTCGGCTGGCGATTCCTTGATCGTCGTTACAGAGATTGAGCGTAAGGGCTTGGGACTTTGCCAGTGCTCAGTGGTGATGGTCTTCCAATCCACCTACGGCAACGATATCACTGGGTTTGCCGCCTACCGTCCAGGTAGTGACGACTGTGAGGTCTTGCAGGCTGATTACCTGGATAGTGCCGTTACCCGGATTGCTGACAAAAGCAAACCGACCATCCGCATCAGCGGCAATGTGATGATGGCCGAAATGTCCCTCGACAGCGCTGGGACCTAGGGTGATTGTGCTAAGTAATTTGGCGTCCTGGAAGGATCCATCACCGTTTGGGTCGAGGTCAACAACGTCGAGGATCTCTTCTAATTGAGCATCACCCGGCTTGTCCTGGCACACCAGAGCGAGAGTCTTGCCGTCCAGAGTTTGTACCACCTTCGGCGCAGTAGGACGTAAACCCTTTCGAGAACTTAGGGGAACCGAAAGTAATTTCGGAGCAGATTGTGTCGCCTCTAAGAATCCCAAAAGCGGTTTGTCCCGGCCGGCAACGAAGAGAACATAATTTTTCCAGTTTGTAAATGCGCCGGTGCGTAAGGGATTGCCGTTTTCTTGGCCCAATTCGATGACGTGGTAGGTCAGGGAATCGGGTTTCTGAGCCAAATTTTGCAACAACGGCATCCAGACAATGTCTTGCTCAGGTGCCAGGAAAAGTTTCCCGGAGTTGATCGTGGCCCCGTGTAAGCCACCCCAGGGTAAAGAGAGCGTGTAAAGGATAAACGATTGGCCACCAGGCCGGATTACAGAAATGTCCAGGCGTCCTTTATTCTCACCGTCGCGGTCGATCCAGCAAGCATATCCCGCTCGGTCGCGGTCGACAGCCAGGGTAATGTGGTTACCGCCGCCGGGTATGAACTCTGGGCTCCCCCGCCGCGTCACCTGACCACCGCGGATTTGATAATCGTTCGGATTAATGCGGGTGTACCCGTTGAGCAAATCGTTGGCCAGGTAAAAAATTGAGTCATATACATACACGTGAGCCGGATTGCCTTGCTTGCTGTCCAGGCGAAAATCAGCTACCCTAGGTTGCGGGTCATAACGCCAGTCCTCGTGATCACCATGGGGGATGCGACGTACACCGCTGTGAGTCAGAATCCAGCCGCTGCCGAATTTAGCGCCCTCGTGATCGCGGATACCGCTCAGCAACCAGCCAGCGGTTGTCTGCAACTGGGTGAGATGCTGCTTATCCGGGTCAGTTTTTGGCCAGCCGGTCACTGGACTGGTCAATTGCAGGCGTAGATTTTGACCGCTCAGGACGACATCCGCCCATCGCAGCGTGGCCGTGCTATCCTCGTGGTAGAAGAGTCGTGTTACGCGTTGTAGTTTTTTGCCCTGCGCGAAGCTGGTTGATTCGCCGGGCATAAATGTTACATCGAACACCAGTGCCAAGGCCAATAAGAGCGGAATTCCTAACACGGTCGAGGTCAGTCTGAGCTTGAGTAGCGTCATGTTGCACCTCCTTTTTATGGGGTTGATGAAATGGTTGCACCTTTCCGTGGTTTGGTGGATTGTCACTCCGTCCAGGAAACAACCTCGCCCGCAGCTCGCGTGGAAAGGGAACGCCAGACGGTCAGGTTGATCGTGCAGCGTACGAGTCGGACACTGCCGTCAGCAAAACTGCAATTGACACCAGCCGGAAACGGGCTCCGCGCTGCGTACCAGCCAGTGCCGTGGGCAAAGCAGTCTGGCAGCGGACTATTTGGAGGTAAATAGGTGTTGAATCCTGTGGACGACAGGTCGGGGTAAATCCAGCCAGCACCACGCGCACCACGGTAGGAATTAGCCGATTGGCAATCCGATTCCGAAAGGGGTGGACTGACCCCGCCGGGCGGTGTCAAAACCACGCTACGCCCTGCCGATCGGTTGGCAGAGAAACGCGGCGGCATGGGAGAAGAAGGCAACGGCCCCGTGGTATCGCGTCCTGGCCCTAATAAAATTTCCGCCATCAGCAAGGTGTTGGACGTGCCGTCGAGGATGTCGCTTATCCGCACTTGCGAACCGTACCAGAACACGCCATCCGTAGGGTAGCGAATATCTGCATACGTGCCACTTCCGGTGCCGGTGTTGACGGCGTAATTAGTTCCCGCTGAGGTAGCAGCGAAATACTGGGTAAACAACGGGCTGTTCCCATCCGCCGGGTTGAGAAACACCGGCACAACAGTTCCAGCCGCCTGCTGGTGCACAGGATTCAGCACGCGGTTGGGTCCAGAACCCAGGTAGAGCGGCTGATTCAGGTCAATGAGGCGCTGCAGGTTATCCTGTTCGACGAACGGCAGAATCTGGGCGAGCGCGGAGAAACCATAATCCCCGCCATTCGGTCGAACTGGCCCGGAAGCGCCTGGGAAAGTGCCTAGGTTTTCGTGGTGATTGTGCATTGCAATCGTCAATTGTCGCAGGTGATTCCGCGAGCGAATGATGTTCGCCGCCATGCGTACTCGCTGGATGGCCGGTAGTAACAAGGCCATCAACAGCCCGATAATCGCGATCACCACCAACAACTCAACGAGGGTAAAACCACCTGGCCCAGTTTCCGAGACAGGCAAGTTGCGTTTTTTGTTGTTGTCCTGTGGCTGTAGGCGGTAGTCGTAAGTTGGTACGGGTTCCTGGCTTCGCACATGAAGGTCATGACAAGTTGTCATGTCCCACCTCCGGATGAGAGTTCCATATCGACGAGCAATCAAGTTTTACTTTATTTTACCAGGCAGGAGATAGTTGTCAATACCAGGTATAACGAAAATCAGGAAAGTAGTTAAGTTTGGACTCAAACGGGTGGCTGGCCACGTTTGTAACAGTTGTTTTCGTAAGAACTTGCGTTTTGCGTCTCTCGCTGGCCCTTAACTTGAGGTCGTGCCGCTTGTAAATCAAGTAAGTTAGTTGCGACCAGGCACTCCGGGTTCATATCCCGGTCTGCAATCAATTTCTCAAGGTGTTGGCAGCGTTGCAATTGGAACCAAATTGCAACATAAGTCCCCGCCACACAAGAAGATATGATATCCCTAGCCGTGCGATCCAGTTGTCCGGCGTCGTCGGGACCGCGGGCGTTAAAGCGAATGGTTGATTGCTGCAACACGAGCTGGAAAAAATCCGTTCCCTCCCGCTCGTTTTAGAACCGATGGCCCAAGACGCAACATCTTCCCAAACCGACACTTGCGGAAGAACAATGCCACGCAACCGACCCAAAGCCGCCGTGGACGCGGTCGGCAACCGGCGGGATTTTGAACTTGGACAACCTATAGTTTGAGTTCCGCGTTCTCTATTGCGCACACAGTCGCCGCTGGCGTTAAATGAGCATTTGCACGAGAGAACAGCCGGCCACAACCAGCCGAAAATTTCGCCGCGAGTTACGGCAGCCATCAACATGCCGCCGCAGGTTATCGCAACTTACCAGAAGAGACCGCCAAGTGCCGCCTGGTGCTCCTCCGCACCGGTGGTAGCAATGCCCCTAGGGGACTCGAACCCAGGGGTAGAAAAGGCATTATGCGGGCCATTCCTGACCCTCAGAATGCCCCCAGGGGGACTCGAACCCCCGTCTTGGCCTTGAGAGGGCCACGTCCTGGGCCGCTAGACGATGGGGGCCAGTTTAGTAGCGACTTGCCGATATTTTCGCGCAGCTTTTGCCGGTTCAATTCCGGCCATGGACGCCAGCTTGGTAGCGACTTATATCCGACGCCGATTCGTTGTCCTGGGCAAGCCCGGGTGGACTCGCTTGCAATCCAGGATTCAGCAGCGAGCTGCACCCGATGCGAATCGATCACCCTAAGAAGGCCGCCCCTTTGTCATCCACGCTTCAGTTGTGAGTCTCTGGCATGTGCAGGGGTCATTATCAGGCGATTGCCTCAGTGCGAATGGGTACCAGCGATTGATTGGGGTCGTGAGTGGATGTCAATTACCACCCCTGCTAAGTCGTTGTTTGCCGCGGATGGTGCGCATGGCCTAGTACAACCGCTGACGGCACCAGGTCTGGCAGCGAGCGCGAGCTTGCCCATTCGGTGCGCCTGCTAAGGCAGGCTCGCCGAAGCGACCGCAGCGATGTTGGCGTGGAATGCGAGGCGTGCGGCGATCTTCGTTAGCCAGTTCGTTCCGTGTGGGCGGATTATTTTACTTTGAGTTTGGCCTTTTGTCCATTGGCCATCGTAAATGCTGGCAGAGGAATGCAAATGTGCCCTGGCCGTGAATAGTATGTCCGCCCACAAACCATTCAATCCGACAGCGGTCGCCGATGCCCAGGCGCGCTTGATATAAGTGCCGTACTTTTGCAAACTCATAAGCAACGCGTTCATCCGGTGCGACGCCGTCAAAATGTCCCCGCTCCACCATGAATGGCCGGGGGCAGATCAGCGCTGCCATCTCCGAATAGTTAAAAGTGTTGCCCAGGTCAAACTCGAATATCTCATACTCGCCTGTCCAGACATAGCTATAAGGGCTGCGTGTCGACGCGTTCTTCCAAATCCAGTCATTGAAATCGGCGGAACATATAGATACTTTATAATCGGTAAGCAACGCCGGGACACGCATGGCCGTCTTACCGCCGTAACTGAGACCGTAGAATCCAATCCGTTCCTTATCTACGAAGGGCAGAGTTTGTAACCAATTCAGTATCTGCCGATGCTGAGCCGTGATAAGTGAAAAGAGGGTCTTCTTTAACGGATAGCATTTTCGCTGCAGGGATCGGAAGGTGTCTCCAAAAATATAAGGGTTTTGCGGTGCGAAGACAACAAATCCCGCTTCTGCGAGCTGTGCCGCGAAATCATTATAGGCGGGATGTTTACCGCTAATAACATGCTGCGGCCGACCCTCTAAGCCATGCTGACAGACAACAACAGGCCGCCTTTCGTCGGATTTTATGTCGTCTGGCACTAATAAAATGCCATAAGCGATTACTTCCGGCCAGACCTGGAGGACGACATCGTAACCGTGCCAGTTGCGACCTTGATAGGCAAGCCGGGATCGCGCTTGCGCAGGCACCAGCGCTTCGTCAAACTGGCCGATTACCTCCTCGGCAAAATAGCGACGATAGTACTCCTGTGACCTAACAAAACTATCCAGCGAACTAGTATCGAGCTTGCGCATAAATTCGCGTCGAGTATCCTCACTCCGGGACAACAATTCCTGCGTGTGCCGGTCTAAGCCATCTAATAACCTTTTCTGCCGTCGCGGCGAATCCAAGGGTGGAATTTTCCAGGAGATTGGGGTCGGCGTTTCGGGAGTGCGAATCCCCAGGGAGCGCAGCAACACTGTCACGGCCTGGGCATGTGGCGAATTATTCGCAGCCTTCGACGCAGGAATCAACAGCGACGGTCGCCAGGCCGGGCGCAGATCCGCCAGTAATCTCTCCATCCGCTGAAACTCCGCGCGTGCCTCTTCGGGATTCGGACCGGACAGTTTGCCCGGGGCTCCGCCCTGGCTCGGAAATTCCAGTTGCGGCCCGGAGCATGCTTCAATAATCAAGGTGCGCGGGGCGATTAACGAGCCAATCTCTGCATCCCCGAATTGCTCTAATAATCCAAAAACGTTGCGTTCAATCGGCTCCTTCCAGACTTGTTCGCGAGGGGCAAAATATCCGCTGACGGCAACTGCGTTAATCCGTTTATCTAGGGCGGCAGCATAAAACGCGAGCAATCCTCCTTCACCGTAACCGAACAGAGCTATCGGGCGATTAGCAGGGGATAGCGCATCCACCAGAGAAAGGATCGCCTGGATCTCATAGCCAATGATATGGCGACCCAATTCGTAGGCCGGGCGATATATATATTCGCGATGCGACATTTTCGCTCGCCCCGCACGTGGCTCTACCGTGCGACTAACTAATGCAGGGATAAATATGCGACATCCAGAACGCAATGCATCCTGCCAGCATGGTAAACTGGCCAATTCCTCCGGCGTTTGGTCGGCATCTGGCACGGCGATCAAATCGGCGTGGATTGCCCCTTTAGGTATTAGTACCAGACCTTCTGCAGTAGAGGTAGGAAAAACCGACCAGCGAATATAGTACGCCCACCAGGGAGCCTCGGCGGGCGCCAGATTGGTCGGGGCAGGCTGACCACTGGGACCAAGCTCGGCAAAGACCTCTACCCGGGCCGGTTGAACACGGGGATCACGAACACCCAGGAGGAAAGCGAGGCGCTGGCGGTTCGGCTCCACGGAACGTTCATAAGCTGACGGCGAGCTGAAATCTCGCTGCCAATACCGTGGTCGGCGTTGTACCGATTCAGCTAATTTGCGGTCAAGAAATTTATGCAGACCATCGAGCATCACTTGGGCAAGATCGCCCGCTTGCTGCAATGGTTCCGTGCCAGGTAAAAGTGCAGGCGGCGATTTGCTAGCTGCCTGCCAACATGCCCCGCCGCCGGGTTCCATAACCGCGACCATGACCGCGAATAGCATCGCAGCCGCCGTCTGTTTGTATCGGCAAATGTGCATAGCGAATCCTCCCAAGTTGGCCACGCGGGTGGTTTGTACGCGTGATGAATCGGCAGGACTTGTTTCCAGCTCTGTTACGACCTAAGATACGAACGAAGACTACCAGGAGGCAAGAACATGCGCAAGTTATTCATGGCTGCTGTATGCGCACTAGCGACTGCCTTGCCGCTACTTGCACAGAGTAACTGGCAAACCGTCGAAGGGCCGGATAAGTCCTTTCGCATTCAGGGGCCAGGCAAACCAACCATCGAAAAACAGCCGTTTCGCGTTGCTGGTAAGGACATTATGCTGTATAGCTACCTGTTTATAGATGTTCCCTATGCCTTTATACTCGGCTATGGAGATTATCCGGCCGAATATATCAGCAAGCGCAAAACCGAGGAATTATTGAGCTTGGACCGCGACCGCTTTGTCAAGACAACCGGCACCAAGGTCACCAAACAAAAGTCTATCACTTACCAGGGCCGAGCAGCTCTGGACTTCGTGGCGGAAACTGAAGATTCTAAGAGCCTGTTTCAGGTCCGTATTGTGCTGGTAGATAATCGAGTCTATGTTTTGGCCGTCAGTTACCCAGCCGATGCCGATCCGGCTCTAGCCAACAAATTTCTCGACTCTTTGCAACTGGTGGAAAGTAAGAAATAAAGGGGAGTGGTAAGCGCGTTGCTCTCAAATGCCCGGCCAATTCCTGGAATGCCATCCCACTCCTGTCCCACATGATAGTGAGCTCGCGGACATACAAGAACTGCCGTCCAACTAAGCCTGTGCTAGAACTTCGGTGTAAAGGTCTTCAAAAGCGCGTAGCAATTTAGTTTCGTCCAGGTTTTCGCTGGCATAGTTCATAGCGTTGCATGCCAGGTGTCGGCTCAAATCTGGAGATTCGAGGCACCATTGACTATAGCGAGCTAAGGCAACCGGATCATCTTCAGGACTAAGGATACCGGTTTCATTATGGGTGATAATTTCCCTGATCACTGGGGTGTGTATGGCGATCACGGTTTTCCCTAAACGCAGGGCCGAGGCGGCATAGAACCAGGAGAGGGGCGCATCGGCAGCGAGCCAGACCAGGTCCGCCAGAACCAGCCAGGGAGCGAAATCCGCCACATCAGGTAAAAGCAGAACGCTACTTTGCAACTTGAGGTCGCGAACAAATTGTTCCCAGGGATCCTTCTCCCGCCCGATGCCCAGAATTACCAGTCGCAACTGGGTATAAGCGTGGCGGAGGATATCCATCGCCCAGACGAGCAGCTTGATTTGCGCATTGGGCGCGAATGAGCTGAATCCGACGATAAGTTTCTCGTCGCCAGATATATGCCAGCTGTTTCTTAACGCCACTAATTCTTTTGCGGGAACTGACCACTTCCGAATGGCTAACGGTACTAATTGAATTTTGACCGCGGGTATTCCCAGTTGCCTAAGGTCTGTAGCAACAGAGCGAAAGGGCGTGCATATCCTGGCATCCCGACGGTGCAGATAACGGAGGGGATAACGGTAGAACCAATTTCTCGGCAGCATGTCCAGGTAGAGAGCTAAGAATACAGGTTTCTGCCGAATGCCTGGGCTCAGGCGCGTCCAGAAGTGTGCAGCCGGGTCACAACTTTGAATCAGAGCAGGCTTGACCTCTTGGAGAAACCGCGATGATGTTAGTGGAGCAACCAGGAGGTTTGTTGATGAATTCAGTGCTTGCACTTGGATGTTACGGTGCCAGATATGCGACTGGACTGGGCCAGCACAACGTCCAAGGATAGTGATATTCCACCCCTTAGCGGCAAGTCCTTCCGCAAGCATGGTGATATAGTACAAAGGCCCGCACCACTGCAAGCGATCGGCGGCAAGAACGATATTATTGGGCACACGGATACTCCGGCTAACTGCGTGGCGGAACCACGCTGGGATCGACTTCGGTTTCTCGCAAGAATTCCGCCGCTTGCTCTGGCGGCACGGGATTAATATAGAAGCCCGTCCCCCATTCAAATCCGGCGACCCGCGTCAGTCGCGGGATAATCTCCATGTGCCAGTGATAGTGAGGCAAGGACTGAGTGTCGAAGGGGGCGGTATGAATGATATAGTTATAGGGGGGTTTATCCAGGGCCGTTTCCAGTTTGAGCAAGACCGTCTTGAGCACCGTACCGAGTTCGTCAATTTCCATCTTCTGGATGTTTTCATAGTGACTGTTGTGCAGCTTAGGGATGATCCAGGTTTCAAATGGGAAGCGACTGGCAAAAGGGCACAGCGCAACAAAGTTCTGGGTATCGAGGACGATGCGCTTTTCGGTACTGAGTTCCTGGGCGATCATGTCGCAATAGATACATCGCCCGCGGTAATTGAAAAAATCGGCAGCGCCCTGCATTTCTTCCAGCACATTGATAGGTACAATAGGGGTGACGATCAGTTGCGAATGGGTATGTTCGAGAGAAGCGCCGGCCAGTGCCCCGACATTTTTGAAAACCATGCCATAAACCAATCGCGGGTCTTTTTTCAAATCCACGAGGCGGTCGCGGTAGGCCCACAATACCTCGCGGATATTCTCCTCAGTCAGGCCAGTCATGGAAACTTCATGGAACGGGCACTCGATGATCACCTCATGGGCACCGATGCCGTTCATCTTATCGTAGATTCCTTCGCCGCGCTTATTTAAATTCCCCTCGACTTGCAAGGCGGGAAATTTATTGGGCACGACGCGGACGCGCCAGCCCGGTTTATTAGGCTGGGACTGGCGATCACGGTAGGCCAGGATTTCGTTAGGGGTCTTATCTTCCTGGCCTTGGCAAAACGGACATAAGCTGCCGCTGGGTATAGTACGCGGTTCGAGTTTTGGCATAATGGTACGCTTGGCGCGTTCGGTGGCGATAATAACCCAGCGGCCTACGATGGGGTCTTTACGCAATTCCGGCATAGGAAGGCTCCTGAGCGTAAAGCGCGGCACCGAGATAGCAGGAGTGGTCATAATCAAGGTCTAAGCATGCTTGGCCAAGTGGACGGAGCGCGCCGGCGGTGTGCGGAAGTTTAGACATCCCAGTTGATACGTTCGAATTCGGGGCTGGGGCGCTGTAATTGTATCGTAGAATCGCGTGGAGCACGATCGCGGCTCTGATTGCCTTGCATAAGTTCGACATAGAAAGCGATCGGCTGGTCAACGGCTACGCCCAGCACATCGAAGGGGATGGCAAGCTCGGCCACTTGTAGTTGGGCGAAGAGCAAGCCCGCAGCAGGCACTTCCTGGCCGTCGCGGAGCAAGCGTACTTTCGCCTGAGCCGAACCGGGGTTGACTACCTCGATTTCGTAACCTTCCGGTTGGGCGAAGCGGACGCGCAGGCGATCGTAGGCGGGCAAGACCTGCGACGCCGGGGCATCAAAATCAATGCGCAAAAAGAGCAAATCGGGGGTGAAACCGAAGTAGAGTTCGGTGATTGGGCCTGGGGTAACCATTACCATCGTGCCGCGTTCGTCGTGAACGCTGTAATGGCCGGCGCCGATCCACTCCAGGGGCCGACGACGGCCATCCACGCGGATTTCCACGAAAGAAGTGGGCTGCGTATGGATAGCGCGAGCGGCGCGGCGACGAATCCGCTGCGCCAACTGGGGCGGGGGTTGTACGCCCAGGAGCAGATACACATTCTGCAAGTGCTTGCGGAACAGGTAATCGAAGACGACGTCCTGAGCGCTGGTGTTGTGCGGCCCGTACCACCAGAACCAATCGCTGCCTTCGGCGATGTAGATTTCGCGCCAGGCACGGCGGAGCGTGTCGGCAGGCACATCGCTGGATTCCTGCCGTTGTCGCAAGAACTCCCGCGTCTGGTGGAGCAAGTCCCAGGCGGTGTTGTCTTCCTCGTGGCCGATCCAGATATCGAAGTTGGCGTGAATCCAGCTTCCGGCGACCAGGCGGGGTAAGGTGTTGCGTGGGGGTTTGTCGCGAAGGAAATCAGTCAACCGCACCGTTTGGATGCCGCGCGTGCTGACACAACCGCGATATAAGGCCCGGAGAAAAGTAACGCCGCTGCCGGGATAATGTTCCCAGCAATTCTCGCCATCGAGGATGACGGGCACCAGAGCGGGTCGGCTATCGGGAATGGCGCGACCGATGGCTTTGACCTTTTCGAGGAAATCCTGCGCCGCTTCTTCACCGTCGCTGCGCTGGTAATGGAAGCCGATGAGATCGCTCAAGGCATGGTCGCGGAAGACCACCGCCAGCCGAGCATTGCCCTCCTGAACCCAGTAAGGCTGGTAGAGTTGTTCCGGATTACGGACGTAGCCGCGCGGGTCACGGCTGACAATGCCGTGTGTCGAAACGCGCAAGACCTCTTCGTCAGTAGCCATCCATTCGATGCCGTGAGCGGCCAGGAGAGGAACCATGCTCTGACAAACCGATCCTTCGGCCGGCCACATTCCGGTCGGTGCGCTGCCGAAAACGCTCTGGTGATATTGCACGGCTTCGCGGACCTGCCACTGGGCGTCCTCGGCATATGGAGTCAGAAACCGTGGCAGTTTAACCTCGGGCATGGTTTCGCGAGCCAGACGCTTATCCAGCAGCAGAGGGAGAATGGGATGGTAATAGGGCGTGGTGGTCAACTCGATTTGTCCGGACTCGGCCAGGCGACGGTATAGCGGAAGGATGCGCCCGAGGATTTCCCGGTGGCGGGTCAGCACGAGTTGCTTGTCAGTTTCGCTGAAATAGCGGCCCTTACGAACCAGTTCCTTCAGTTCGGCATCCTGCTCAATGACCAGGGGATGAATCCAGGTGAGGTTGAACCAGACCTGGAGATCACGAAGTTCGGCCTCTTGAAAGCGGCGCAGCGCCGCTTCCGCGGGAAGTTTGCCCGGGTCGCGGCGGGTGTATAATTCCCGGTAACGCGGATATGGAAAGATCATCTGCTGCGGATTGGCCAGGAAAAAATTGTTCAGCAGGAACAGGGCCTGTTCTTCGGTAAGGTCGGCGGCAGGAATTTCGGAAACTTCAAGGAACCGGTCGCTGCGCTGCTGTTCGGTGTAACGACGAATCTGTTCGATGAGGCAGGGGACGAAGTTAATCGTGCAGCGCATTTCCGGCACTTCCTGCAGGTGCAGAGCCATGCCATAGTAGCTCTTGACACCATGCAGCCGCACCCACGGCATGAGGTTTTCCCCGGCCACGTCATCGGGATACCAGGGCTGATGCATGTGCCATAAGAATGCCAGAGCGACGTCGTTCATGCCAATCCCCCGCAGGGAGTCCTGGCCCAGCGACAGGCGATCCCGTAAAGACCTGGGAAGGCGAGCCGGTCATAACCCGGCGAGGAGGCGTTGATAGGCATGTTCATACTCCGCGGCACTGCGCTCCCAGGAGAAATCCTGGTGCATGCCGGTACGTTGCAATTGCCGCCAGATTTCGGGATGGTCGCGAAAAGTCCAGACAGCTCGCCGCAATGCTTCGAGCATCGCCGACGCTGTGTACGGTTCGAAGGAAAAACCATTGGCGGTGCCTGCAGCGAGCGTCTCCGGAGTGCAATCCGTAATGGTGTCGGCCAGGCCACCCGTCTTGCGCACGACCGGCACAGTGCCGTATCGCAAGCTGTACAGTTGATTGAGACCAGAAGGTTCAAAGCGGCTGGGCATCAGGAAAATATCGCCGGCGGCTTCCAGGAGGTGGGCGAGCGGTTCGTTAAATTCCAGAACGGCGACAAACTTGTCGCGATATCGCTCTTGCAGTCGCCGGAGAAACTGGTGGTAAACTGGTTCGCCAATTCCCAGAATTGCCCACTGAATGTCCCAGCGAAGAATTTCGTCGGCCGCCTGCTGAATGAGGTCCAGTCCTTTCTGCTCAACCAGGCGAGAGACCATCACGATCAAGGGAACCGCAGCCCGCATGGGCAAGCCCAGGCGTTCACACAGGACGCGTCGGCACTCCCGTTTTCCTGCCACCACCGTATCGGCGGTGTAGTGGCAGGGTAAATAAGGATCGTGGGCCGGGTCCCACTGAGTGTAATCCACACCGTTCAAGATACCGATCAGCTTGTGGCGATGCTCGCGGAGCACTCCCTCCAGACCGCAGCCGTATTCGGAGGTCTGGATTTCTTCGGCATAGCGTCGGCTCACGGTGGTGATCAGGTCTGCGAAAACGATGCCTGCTTTGAGAAAATTCAGTTTGCCGTAAAACTCCAACTCCCGCCAGTTGAACAGGGACCAGTCCAGTCCGGTCAACGCCATGTCCCAGTGCCAGAAGAGTCCCTGGTAAGCGAGATTGTGGATAGTCAGAAGCGTTTTCGGAACCGGCAGCGACCAACGCGGCGCGTACATCTTCCGCACGTACACGGGAATCAAGCCAGTCTGCCAGTCGTTGAGATGGAGGATGTCGGGCCAGAAATCGAAGGCGGGCAGCCTTTCCAAAAGGGCACGGCAAAAGAAGATAAATCGGCTGGCATTATCGGCATAATCCAGCATTCTTCCGTCTGGCAGTCGGTACTGGTAAAGGTCGGCGCCGTTGCGTGGGTCGTCCCGTTCGTAGAACTCCGCCTGTTCGAGAAAGTAAACCGGGATGTCGCTGCCTGGGAAGTTGCCACGATACCAGCGACCGCTATAAGCGCGGTGAGCGAGTGAAACAGTGACGGTAATGTCGGTCGGGGCAATAGCGAATTGGCCCCGGCGCACGCAAGTGTACAGCGGCATGGCCAGAGCAACTTGATGACCGCGACGTGCCACAGCGCGAGGCAAGGCCGCCAGCACATCCGCCAGACCGCCGGTTTTCGCAAAAGGAGCAATTTCCGGACTGACGTAAAGAATCTTCACCGTCTCAATCACGGTAGCAGCAGCGGTGGGCAGCAGCACCGACGAGAGGTGGAAGTTTCCCGCTCCCGTTTCCTGTGCGGTTGGGAAGTAATTCTGCCCGCCCACCAGCCGATTGTCCGCACGTTGACACCGATGCCTCTGGTGGCGACTACAGCAAAGATTGTACCACCAGAGGTCGCGGAATACAGCTCCGCGTCGGCACCGAATCGGCCAGCCAATGGATGGCATCGCCGCGGTCAGCGCCCGGTTGGCATGACGGGCTTCTACTTGCCGCTCCTATCCGGGGGCGTTCTGACAAAACTCAGGCTGCGAGCGACCGCGGGAATCTTTGCTGCTGGCGGTAAAGGGCAACGAATCGGCGATAGTCCTCCCAGGTATCCACGCCGCGGGCTGCTTCCGCTACCAGACCGACCTGGATGCGGGCACCCATCGCTAGTGCACGTAACTGCTCGAGCTTTTCCAGTTGTTCCAGCGGATGCGGTGGTGTGCTGCCGAACCGAAGCAGGAACTCGCGGCGATAGGCATACAGCCCCACATGGCGTAGAAACATGGCCGGCAAAGCACGGAAATCGGGCTGGCCATCCCGAACATGCGGTATCGGACTACGACTGAAATATAAGGCCTGCCCGTCTTCGCTCAGCACCACCTTGACTACAGCGGGGTCTTCGTACTCCTGCGGTGTGCGAATGGGTGTGGCCAGGGTGGCCATGTCGCAATCGGGATGCTGCCGCAGCAATTCGATGGCGTAGTCGAGGTGCTGCGGGTTCACCAAGGGTTCGTCACCCTGCAGGTTGACGAAAATCTCTGCGGTGAGCGTTCGCGCCACTTCGGCAACACGCTCGGTGCCGCAGGTGTGCTCACGACTGGTGCGAAGAACAGCAGCCCCGAACGTTGCTGCCGCCGCTTCCACACGCGGATCGTCCGTGGCAATGAGAACCCGCTCGGCTCGCCGGGCTAGACAGGCCCGCTCGTACACATGTTGCACCAGGTACTTTCCGGTCTCTTTCAAAAGCACCTTGGCCGGTAACCGCTGCGAGGCATAGCGTGCCGGAATGACGATGACCGCTTGCACAGAAAGCCTCCTTGCTTTTGTGTGGGTACACCGTAAGCTGGCCTACCGGTTCGTCGCGACAGAGCACAGGGCGACTTGCCCCGCCGTCTGCGCTTATCAATCCCGTCCGGGTTGCAGCTGGACAGCGACCGTGAAGTGTACACACTCCCCTGGCAAATGAGCAAGCCCATGCCGGAAATACCAAAGGGTATCCCCGGCCACGCTCGGTTTTCCAGACCCAGGCCGATCGTCAACAACCGCGCTCGAAAAGCACCGGTCAGCATGGTTCCTGGGACGCCGGACAACCGAGCAGTGAATTCCAGCACCGGGCATAGTTTTACCGCGAGTCTCAGATCAAGTTTGGCTGCATAGAATGGTGCCGGCTACACGAAATCTCAAAACGCCGAAGGGGAACTCCGAAGACGAAAAGACACATGGCGAGAACTTGACGTCCTGGCAGCTGCAATCCGCGGGCCAAAAGCGTATGTCGGCAGGCGCAACTGTTCTCCGTTCCTCTGGGCCACGGGATCAAGTGAGGTCTGCCGCTTGCGATTGGCGAACACCGCTTTTTTGCAACACAGCACTCCGGGTCGAACCGTGCTGAGCAAGTGCGAACTCTTGGCAGCTGGTGGCGGAGAGCGGCAGTTGTCCGGCGAGAATGTCGCCGTCGCGCTGGAGGATCGCATCAAGGAACAAGCGCGGCGACTAGGGTTTGCCCTGGTGGGAATCGCGTCGGCTGCACCACCGGAAAGCTTCCCGCATTTGCAGGCCTGGTTGGCGCAAGGCCTGGCGGGCACAATGGACTATATGCGTCGCCAGGCCGGAGCACGTTCCCATCCCCGGCACGTTTTTGCCGAAGTGCGAAGCATTATCGTGGTGGGACTGAATTACAAACCGCAACAGTTGGCCAGCCAGCAAGAGTTGCCAGCGCTGTGCGGTCGCGTTTCCTGCTACGCATGGGGTCGCGATTACCATCGGGTAGTGCGTGGCAAATTGCGGCAACTGCGACGGTGGTTACAAGAGCAAGTGCCCGACTGCCGGGGTCGCATTGCCGTGGATTCCGCGCCGCTATTAGAACGCGATTTCGCTCGTCGTGCCGGTCTGGGCTGGTTCGGCAAGAACACCATGCTGCTCAATCAGGAGTTCGGCAGCTTCTTTTTCCTGGGAGCGTTGCTGACTAATCTGGCATTGCGACCGGACTCGCCGATGGAGACAGCGCATTGTGGCAAGTGCACAGCCTGTTTGGAAGCTTGTCCGACCCAGGCGTTTGTAGGCGCGAAGATTCTCGACGCCCGCCGCTGCATCAGTTACCTGACCATCGAACATCGCGGGGTCATCGCCGAGGAATTGCGTTCCGGGCTGGGGGATTGGGTATTCGGCTGCGATGTGTGTCAGGATGTTTGCCCGTGGAACCGTAAGGCACCGCCCGCTGCGGAACCGGACCTGTTGCCGCGTTCGAAGCTGGCCACGCCTGATCTGACGGCCTGGTTCTCATGGGGGGAAGAAGAATTTCGGCAGCGTTTTGCAGGAACGGCTTTGTGGCGTGCCCGGCGTGAGGGATTGCTGCGCAACGCCGCCATTGCATTGGGCAATCGCCGTGACTCGCGGGCGGTGCCAGCCTTATGTCAGGGGCTGCAGGACAAGTCGCCGGTAGTTCGTGGCGCCTGTGCGTGGGCACTGGGAAAGATCGGCACCAGCGAAGGGCTGGCAGCTCTGCGCTCCCGACTGCCGGACGAAGAGAACGCCGAAGTGCGCCGGGAAATCGAGGCAGCACTCGCCCGGGCCGAGCAGGAACGTTTTTACCGACACGGCTCAATTAGTCCTTCCAGCGGACTGGAAGCAGTGGCGTAGAGCCTTTTAGGAATGCGTCCAGCGAGGTAAGCCAACCGGCCAGCCTGCCAGGCCCAGCGCATTGCCCAGGCCATGCGTACCGGGTCTTTGGCCTGGGCCACGCCGGTGTTCAACAACACGCCGTCGCAGCCCAATTCCATGGCGATGGTCACATCGCTGGCCGTTCCTACGCCCGCATCCACGATCACCGGATAGTTCGGGTCGTCTTCCTTGAGGTACTCCAACAGGATACGGATGTTGTTGGGGTTCAGGATACCCTGACCACTGCCGATGGGGCTGCCGGCAGGCATGACGCTGGTGGCTCCGGCACGTTTCAACCGCCGGGCCAGAATCGGGTCGTCGGTGGTGTACACCAGTACCTGAAAACCCTCGGCCACAAGTCGCTCCGTCGCCTCCAGGGTAGCAATCGGATCGGGCAAAAGTGTCTTCGCGTCGCCAAGCACCTCCAGTTTCACCCAGCCCGCACCAGGATTGCCATAACCCTCCAGAATCTCCCGCCCCAGTCGGGCATGGCGTACCGCGTCTTCGACGGTGTAGCACCCGGCAGTGTTGGGGAGAATGGTGTATTTTTTCGGGTCTATAAAGTCGAGAATGTTGCGTCCCTGTTTATCGAAGAGGCGTTCCCGGCGAACCGCGACGGTCACGATTTCGCAGCCGCTGGCCTCGTGGCATTGCTGCATGATCTCGAAACTGGGATACTTGCCGGAACCGAGAATAAGCCGACTGCGAAAACGGAACTGGCCGATGACAAGCGGTTCATCCTCCGGTTCCGCAGCCTCGCCGCCACCGACGAGGGTCACGATCTCCACGCGATCGCCAGGACGCAAGACGTACTCGGCCAGTCGAGTTCGCGGAATCAACTCTTGATTGACTTCGACGGCGAGGCGTCGTGGTTCGAGTTGCAATCGTACCAGCAGGCTCGCCAGGGTTTCTCCGGCCGGCACGCGCTGCCGCTCGCCATTGATCGAGACTTCGATGGTCTCGCCTGGTGAAAACTGCGGCTGGGTCATCGCCGAAGGAGATTCTCGCGCCATGTTCGCCCCTTCCTTTTCCGGGGAACCGACACCTCCGCTCCAGTTCACGCGGGTTTCCTTCAGGGATTGTAGGCACCACCTGCCGGTCGTGGGCAGTGCACCTCTTGCCGGGGGTTGTTAGTCGGGCTTGCAGTGCCGAGGGGCAAAGCCAGCAAGTCTAAAATGCCATTGCCGGAGGATTAAGCGATGAACTCACTGACACCCCTGGGCTGGATCCTGGTCTTGCTGGGAGCGATGCTGGTGTTGCTAGGATTGCTGCTGATGCTAATAGACAAGGTGCCCTGGCTGGGGCGACTGCCCGGCGACATCGTATTCCAGCGCGACGGTGTGCGGATTTATATTCCCCTGATGACCTCGCTGGTACTCAGTCTGTTACTTACTCTGGTGCTTTGGGCTGTTCAGTGGTGGTGCCGCCGTTGAGCCCGGCAAACAGGGCTGTGCCGATCCGCACCAGGGTCGCTCCTTCGACAATCGCGCCACGGTAGTCGCTGCTCATCCCCATGGAAAGATGGTGCAGAGAATGAGGCGTGCCTAATAAGCGCACAGCCAATCGGTCACGCAGTTGCCGTAGTGCTGCAAAGGTCGGTCTCGCGGACTCGTGATCGGTGCCCAGTGGAGCCATCGTCATCAGCCCGCATACCCGTACGTATTGCAGCCCGGCAAGCAGGTCCGGCAAAGTATCGGCATCAGGGAGAACGAAACCGTGTTTGGTCGGCTCGCCACTGAGGTTAAACTCCAGGAGCACCTCGGCGACGCGGTTGCGTTTTTTCGCCGCGCTTTCAATCGCTTCCAACAGGCGCAGGCTATCCACCGAATGAATGAGCGTGACCAGTGGTAAAGTGCGTTCCACTTTGTTGCGTTGCAGATGGCCGACCAGATGCCAGCGGGCCTGGGGGATGGCGGCGGCTTTGCGCCAGAGTTCCTGAGGTCGGCTCTCAGCGAGATCGGCCAAGTGGAGTTCCGGCAAAAGCGCCGCCACTTCCACGCTGACGCTTTTGGTCACCGCCACCAGCCGGACCTCGGCTGGGTCGCGGTGGGCTCTCCGGCAGGCGTCGGCAATCGCCTCGCGAATGTGATCCAGGTTACGCTGCAGGATTTCGCGGACTGTCATGGCCTGATGTACGGCGTATCTTTGCCTGGCCAATGAATGCCAGGGAAGAAAAGTTTCCGGTTGTGGTGCCTTTTCGACCGGCGTGATTGCACCGCTGCGAAGTTCAAAACCGACGCTGGGGCCTGCATCTACATCCTAGGGTAACCAAGGCAGTGGAAAATGTTCCTGGATATCGCCGCACTCTGTCCGCCGAGGTCCGGGGCTGGCGATTTCTGCGAGAACTCGGCTGGCATCGTTACAGGGGGGCGGGTAGATCGCGACGATGGAAGATTTCGGCAGCCAGGATGTATCCCACGAGCCCGATGCTACTCAGCACCAGTGGCGGGCAGACCGACCAGGAGAAATTTGGAATACGTGGCCACCAGGTGTTTTGCAGAATGTGCAATTGCGGCTGGAAGTAAAAGAAGAGTGTCGCTGGCCGATACGGCTGCAGTGCCGGCCAGAGTTGCCCAAAGAGATTCACCAGAAACATCACCAGCAGAACCAGCAACACTCCGCCGGCAACCCTCCAGCGAGACCGACCCAAAGCGGAAGCGACCAGGGTGAAGCCAGTGATTGCGAAGGCAAAGGTGATCAAATTCGTCGCGGCGATGAAATAGCCGCGGATGTGGACTCCCGGCAAAGCCAGCAGCCAGACACCGAGGGCAGTGGCTGAGAGCATACTGGCTGCCAGAAGAGGCAGTGTCAACAAATCCAGCAGCAGGTGAGCGTAAACGATCTGTCGGCGGCTGATCGGTTGGGCCAGCAACAGTTCCATCGTCCCTCGCTCCAGTTCGCCGGCCAGCGCTGCCGAACCGCGCCCCACTCCCCACAGGCATAGCACGAACTGCACAAACGGATGCACGTAGCCAATAGTCAGCACCGTCGCCGGATCGTTTAAATCCACCAAATCACCTCCCAAAAGTGCATAGACGATCTGTCCCGGCCCTTCCCAGAAGCGCTTTTCCAGGGTCTTGATAGCCCACGGGGTCAATCGCGCCAGTTCGAAAACCTCATTGACCAGGGGCATGACCTGACGATATACGCGGTCGGTGATCTTGCACCACAAAAGTTCGTAGGCGGCCAGCACCACCGACGCGAGTATCAGTGGGGCACGCCAGTCCCGCCACAACTTGCCTGCCAGTGCGGGGATGGTCATGTCGTGGCTCCGTGAATCTGGCGGTAGAGCAGCTCCAAACCGGCTGCCTCGACGCGGACGTCCTCGACTTCCTGCTGTGCCAGCCAGCTCAGGAGTGGGTGGAGCGAACCGCGCAGCAGCCAGCTGCACTGCAAACCGTCCTGCTCGACGATAGCATCCTCCAGGGGAACTTTTTGAGCGCAGGGTCGGGCGAATCTGACCCGTACGCGCCGACATTCCCGCAAATCCGTCAGCCGTTCCAGTGCTGCCAGCCGACCCTGACGCAGAATGGCCACGCGATCACAGACCGCTTCCACTTCCCGCAGGACATGGGAAGAAAGCACCACAGTTCGGCCAGCATCGCGTAAACTCCGCAGCAATTCGAGTAACTCCTCACGCATGGCCGGGTCGAGGGTGTTGGTCGGCTCATCGAGGATCAGCAACGGCGTGCGAGCACTAAGCACGCTCACCAGCGCCAGCTTGTGTTTCATGCCCGAGGACAGCGTGCGGATCGGTTGTTCCAGGTTGAGGGCAAAACGTTTGGCCAGTTGTTCGGCATCCCAGGCTGATCCGAGCACGCCACCGTTCAGTCCGCGAGAACGCGCAGCACGCAAAGCGGTCAGGAAATCGAGCAATTGCCTGCCCGTCAGGTTTTCGTAGAGTCGCAATTCGCCTGGTAAATAAGCGGTGCGAAGGCGCACCTCGACGCTGTGTTTCCAGCAGTCGAAACCCCAGACCCTGGCCGCACCTGCGGTCGGACGGAGAAAGCCGAGCAACAAGCGAATTGCTGTGGTCTTTCCGGAGCCGTTTGGCCCTAATAAACCGACAATTTCTCCCGGATTTATCCGCAAGGTCAGGTTGTCCAGCGCGACGACCGGGCCATAATGCTTCGTCAGGTTATGCGTTTCCAGTAACGGTTCCTTCATCTCAGTTGCCGGCACAATTTTTCCGGTGACACCGTGCGATCTCATTGACTTATAATAGGGAAGGCGGCAAATCTGGAGCCGCGACCGGGAGACAGGCCAACTCCGATCGCACGAGCAAACGGCTTTTGCACGATCACGAACCGGTTGCAGGAGGCCCGTGAATGGACCCAGGCAGCCCTTGTCCGAAGGTAGAGGTATGGCAGCGCTGGCTGCGGCGGTGGATTGATCCATCCCCGCAGGAACAGCATCGCTTAGCCGAGCACCTCGAGGCTTGTCGAGAATGTCGGCGGCTGTTTGTGGCCGAGTATGTCCGCTTGCAAATGGCGGAATTCGCCAGCCTGGATCATTTCGTTCCCGAGGTGCTGGCCCGCGTGGAACGCTGTCTGCGTGAACCAGCGGAGGTTCCAGGAGCCGATGTCAGCCCGCCGTCGCCAGCGGCGACCCCAAAGGCAGCACCGGCCAGTTTAGCGCCATCTGGCGGCGAGAGTCCCGTTGTTGCTGACAAGCCGACCCGCCCCGATGCCTCACCGGTAGTCCCTGCCGCTCAGCGTCCCCGCATCCTTGGCAACTACTGCCTGCGGCGTCGACTCGGCGAGGGCGTTATGGGGGTGGTCTTTGAGGCAGAAGACCTGCGTAGTCGAAAGCGGGTAGCGCTCAAACTGATGAAGCCGGAACTGGCTCACAATCCCACCAGTCGACAGCGGTTCCTCCGTGAAGCACAAGCTGCCTCTGCCATTAACCATCCCAACGTGGTGGCCATCCATGAGGTCGGGGAGTTCGGCGAAATTCCGTTTATCGCGATGGAGTATCTGGTGGGCGAATCTCTGCGGGATCGGATCAAACGTGATGGGGCGTTGGCGTGGCGTGAGGCCTGCCGCATCGCTGCAGAAGTTGCCGACGGTCTGAGTGCCGCCCATCGTCAGGGGCTGGTGCACCGTGATGTCAAGCCGGCCAACATCTGGTTGCAGCATCCCGGACAGCGTGTGAAATTGCTCGATTTTGGCCTGGTGCGTTTGCAGGATCAGGACGTCGAACTGACACGGGCTGGCGTGGCCGTGGGAACACCCGCTTACATGTCGCCGGAACAGATACGCGGCCAGGCGGTGGATGGCCGATCAGACCTGTTCAGCCTCGGCGTGGTGCTGTACGAAGCGCTGATTGGTGAACGGCCTTTTCATGGCGACGAAATCATGGCAGTAATTGCCCAGGTGCTCACGCACCAACCCCCTGCACCGAAACAACGGCGTTCCGAGATTCCGGAGGCGGTCTCCGATCTGGTCATGCGACGGTTAGAGAAGGAGGCTGCGCGTCGGCCCAATTCAGCAGCGGAAGTCGCCGAGTGCTTGCGCCAACTGGTCAAAGGGCCGACACCCGGGAGGATGGAACATTCTGGGTCTGCTCCCGCTTCCGCCGGTGCTGGGAATAGGTCGGCACCGTCTTCCGCCGGCAGCCGTACGGTGCAGCCGACACTCGGCTGCATGCCGTGGGTGCACTGGCCGGCCCCGGAAAGTGGTTCGCAGACTGACCCAGACGCCGGTGCTGGTGGTACCGTTACGGAACACCGACCACAAAAACGCCGCAAACGACCGAGGTGTACTTCGTGTACAGTCCGGATGGTGTTAAGTTACGGAACACCGACCACAAAAACGCCGCAAACGACGCCACCCCGAGCCGGACTGGCAACGCTGGCTGGTCTTCTCCGCGGCCCTGGTGCTTGCGAGCGTAGTCCTACTGATCCTCGGTCGGCAGTTACTGAGCTGGTTCCGTGAGAGTCCGGGTACAGTGAAAGTAGAGGTGGAGGAAGCGGCCCTGGCTCAGTGGAAACAGAGCGAACTCCGCATTTACAGCGACCGGGATCGCATCGCCGCTATTCTGCGACCAGACCAGCCAGCCGTATCACTCGCCCCTGGACGTTACTGGGCCGTGTTGCCCAAACCAGCAAATGCGGAGCTGGAGGTGGACAAGTTTGAATTCGAGATTCACCCCAACCGTACTACGGCGCTGCTCGTCCGCCTGCGCCGTGTCAACCAGCCGACCATGCCCTTCGCCGAAACCACAAAACCGGAAGTGTCTCCCAGCCGACCGATTGACGGAGCAAGGGAACGTGAAGAACAGGGATGATGAAAGCGAGCCTGTACGTAACGCTAGGCCTGGAAATCCTACTTTGCGCACTGGCTGGTACCGGGCGGTCTCCAGGTCGGCACGGTGGCTTTTCGCTAAGATGAAAACCGGCTCGAGACCGGACGGGTCAGCCGGGAGGCACACCATGCAGCGACGCGAATTCTTGCAATCCGGACTTGCCGGTGCGGCCACGGTAGTCATTGCCGGCTCCACCGGGGCAGCCCCCACAGCGAACGGCGGCGTTCCACCGGCACGATTCCAGCTCGGCATAGTGACGTACAACATCGCCGCGAAATGGGACCTGGCGACTATTCTGCGTGTTTGCCGTAATGTCGGCCTGGCCGCCGTCGAATTGCGGACAACCCACGCACATGGTGTCGAGCCGGATTTGCCCTCCAGTAAGCGGGCCGATGTCCGCAAACAATTTGCCGACAGCGGCGTGGTGTTCTGGGGGTGTGGCACGGTCTGCGAATTTCATTCTCCCGACCCCAGCCAGGTCCGCAAGAACATCGAGGAATGCAAGCGGTTCGTTGACCTGGTGGCTGACTTAGGCGGCAAAGGCATAAAGGTTCGGCCTAACGCGCTGCCCAAAGATGTCCCGGTCGAAAAAACTCTCGCACAGATTGGCCAGGCGTTGCGGGAGTGCGGTAAAGCGGCAGCGGATCGCGGCCTGGAAATCTGGCTCGAAGTGCACGGCGCCGGCACTGCCCATCCCCCACACGTTCGCTCCATCATGGAACATTGCGGCCTGGCCAACGTGGGCATCACCTGGAACTCAAATCCCACCGATGTGAAAAACGGCTCGGTTAGCGAGTATTTCGAGTTGCTGCGACCCTGGCTCAAATCCTGCCACATCAACGAGCTTTATTCAAGCTATCCCTGGCGAGAACTATTCACCTTACTGCGTCAGTGCGGTTACGACCGTTACACGCTGGCGGAAATCCCCGGTATGCCGGACGTATCCAGCGGTGAGCGGTTACTTCGCTACTATAAAGCGCTGTGGCAGGAGCTTACTCGCTGACTGTTCTCCAGGTCGCCCGAACCGCAATCCCGAGGCCGAACTGCCGGGCAAGGCGCTGGTGGATTCGCCATCGCGTCTGCATACTGGATTCGTCTGGGAAGGGAACATTATGCCGGAGAAAATTCGCGTCGCCATTTTAGGTGCATCGGGCTACACAGCGCGGGAATTGATTTTGTTGCTGTTGCGCCATCCCCAGGTGGAAATTGCAGCCATCACCACTCGACAGGAGGGGAAGGAAGGGACGCCGCTGATTAGCGAACTGCACCCGAGCTTGTATGGTCGGTTGACGCTGCGCTGCGAGGCTTTGGATGCGCCGGCGCTGGCGCGACGAGGAGTGCAGTGTGCCTTTGCTTGTTTGCCTCACGGCGTCAGCATGGAAGTGGTGCCGGAATTGCTGCGGGCAGGCTTGCGGGTCGTTGACCTCAGTGCCGATTACCGCCTGCGCGATCCGCAGGTCTATCAGGAGTGGTACGGAGAAACTCACCGCGACCCGGAACATCTCCGCCTGGCGGTTTACGGGTTGCCCGAACTATATACCCAGCGGATTCGCGAGGCGCGGTTGCTGGCTAATCCCGGTTGTTACCCGCAGACGGTGATCCTCGGCCTGGCTCCGCTGGTGGCCCACGACTGGATCGATCGGGAGGACATCATTGCCGACAGCAAGAGTGGCGTTTCCGGAGCTGGCCGGTCGCCACGCCTGCCTACTCATTTTCCCGAATGCAACGAGAACCTTGCCGCCTACAGTGTCGGTCGGCATCGCCATACCCCGGAAATGGAACAGGTGCTGAGCGATTTGGCCGGGGCGCCGGTCCGCGTCATTTTCACGCCCCACCTGGTTCCGATGGATCGCGGCATCTTCAGCACGATCTACGTGCGGCCACGACGGGCGGTCTCGGAAGCCGAATTGTTCGAACTCTATCGCGACTATTATGCCCGGGCTCCTTTTGTTCGCATTGTGCCGCATCTGCCCAATTCCAAAGATACGACCGGCACCAATTTCTGCGACATCACACTGCGACTGGTGCGCGATCGGATCGTGGTGCTGGCCTGCGAGGATAACCTGGTTCGCGGCGCCAGCGGTGTCGCCGTACAGAATTTCAACCTCATGTACGGTTTCGACGAAACGACGGCACTGTGGTAACAGCTATCGCTGCCGTGTGTCTTTGCGCCGAGGCGGCAACGGCTTCTCGCCGATACCAGCGAAGTTCGCGTATGCGCACGCGCGACCACGACCCCCGATGCCGTACCTGTCGGCCACCCTGGCTTCAGCGTGGCAAAATGGTTCACGATAGCGCGGAGGCCAATCACCGCCGTTGCGAATGCATCATCTGGTTGAACACGTTGGGATCGAAAGGATCCGCGGAAGTGCGGTTTATGGGCATTGGCTTGGGCGGTAAGGCCAACGGTAGCCTGTTGGCAGGCGGCACTGTTCCGGTAGCAAACGGATTGGGCGGCAGGTTATGCGTCGGGGTCACCGGGGCATGGCTCGAACCCGGAATCGGGCCGCTGACTTGACCGAGCTGCATTGCGTATGGCGCCGGTGCTCCATAACCGGAAGACGCAGAAGTGTTCGCCAGATGCGTTGTGGCGGTGGCGGGAACGCTGCTGCCTACGATTGCACCGGGCAAGACCAAATTGGCTAGCCGACCGGCAAGAGTTGGCCTTTCGCTGCTGCGTGGATTGGCTGTTGGCAATGGCGAAGCACCGGGCCCCGCCGTGGGCATGCCCGCAATGGGGTTGGCAGTGGTCAGCGAAGCCGGGCCGGGATTCGTCATCCCTGGGGGAAAAACCTGCGGCAACTGGCCCGGCGGGGTACTGGTCGGAATGTTATTGCTCGGCGGTGTGCTGGGGCTGGACCCGGCTGGGTGGATTGGCCTGGCGGCGGATGTTTCCGAAGATGAGCCAGGCGTCTCGGCCTGGAACGGGCAATTCTTCCCGGCCAGTTCCAGCACCCAGGTTTCCAGTGTGCGATATGCAGCCGAACCGGGTCCCGGTAATGGTGGACGAGAGCTTCCGCCGTGTGCTTGCACAGCGCGCTGGAGGAGCGGACTTTCCGGCGGTTTGTCGAGGTTGATTAACGGCAGCACCTGGTCGAGGTTGTGCTCGGTGATGCTTGGCGTCAACTGGCTGAAGCGAACCGGCACACGCAACTGCAGGCCCGGAGCATCTGGGCGACCATGACAGGCCAGGCTGCCGCAACAGTTGAACAGGATCGGTTGCACCCGCCGCGTGAATGCCAGACGGGTTTCAGGATTCAGCAGCGGGCGTGCTGGTTCTGATTGAGCCCACGCGGAATCTGCCAGCAGCACCACCAAGGTCACCGCTGCGGCAATGCTCAGACCTCGCATCCGCGTGTTCCCCGATATTCCCGGCAAATTGGTCGCTCGCATCTTTGCAGACGAACACGGTCGCAATAGCAGGGTCACGATCAAGATCGCGGGGCGTAAGCGAGCGTGGTCGGCAAGAGCGCGGGATGTAAGCGTCATGCCCAATGGCAGGCGACAATGGTCAGCCGGCTAGGCCGCCAGTCGCACCGCTTCCCGATAATAGGCCGCACAGCTCTGGATGACGATTTTCTGCTGCGGATAGGTCAATTCTGGGAACATCGGCAGGGCCAGCACTTCCTGGGCCAGCTGTTCGCTGACTGGAAAATCGCCGCGACGGTACCCGAGTTGGCGAAAACAGGGTTGCAGATGCAGCGGCAGAGGATAATAAATTTCCGTGCCAATGCCCTGTTGCGCCAGATGACGCATTAAGGCATCGCGCTGGCCGTTGGTAACCCGCACCACGAACTGGTTGAAGCTATGTTTAGCAAAAGGTCGGACGGCCAACGGGGTCATTTCCGCCTGAAGGTTCTCCGAGGCGATCAGTTCCTGATAGCGTCGAGCGATGGCCCGACGGGCGTCTATGAAACGATCGACCCAGGGCAGTTTCACCCGCAGAATTGCCGCCTGCAACGCATCCAGGCGACTGTTCCAGCCGATCTCGACGTGGTAATACTTGGGCTCCATACCGTGCACTCGCAAACGTGCCAGGCGCCCTGCCCAGTGTGGATCGTTGGTAACCACCATGCCAGCATCCCCGAACGCCCCCAGGTTTTTTGTCGGATAGAAACTGAAGCAGGCGAGATGCCCGAGCGTGCCCGCCTTCTTGCTCTGATACTCCGCCCCGAACGCCTGAGCGGCATCCTCGATGATGTAGAGACCGAAACGTTCCGCCAGTCGCCACAATGGCTCCATGTCCGCACATTGACCGAACAGGTGCACGGCGATGACTGCACGGGTTCGAGAAGTGATCCGTTCAGCGACGTCCCGCGGGTCGAGATTGGCGGTGTCCGCTTCGACCTCGGCAAAGACGGGGGTTGCTCCCGCCCGCATCACTGCTGCCGCCGTTGCAAAGAAGGTGAAAGCGGGCACAATTACTTCATCTCCGGGGCCGATGTCCAGCGTTTTCAACGCCAGCAGCAAGGCGTCACTGCCCGAAGCGCAACCCACGGCGTAGCCCACACCGAGGTAGCGCGCGACCTCGCTTTCCAAAGCAGCGACTTCCGGTCCGAGGATCACCTGCCCGGATTGCAACACGCGGTGGATAGCTTCCTCGATCGCCTTTTGTAACCCGCGATATTGCAACCGCAAGTCGAAAAGTGGTACCTGGGTCATGGTCAGGCCCCTTCCCCGGCGTGTGGCCGTTGGCGAGTTTGCGCTGCCCCATTTGACCTGCGCGTCGGCAGGTCACCCCATTCGGACAGCGTTTCGCACCATAACCAACCGTTCGCTACCTGTCAACCGGAACATTGACCAGTCCAGCATCCGTGGCAAGGCCAGGCCAGGTACATCCCCAACACACTGCGGTGGGAGAACACCGAGGACGCAGCGTGTATCAGCCAGCGCGACTGGACAACGTCGTGGCTAACGCGTATCTGAGAAGCCGAGACGGTGCCCTGCGTCACACGGCAGCCAAGGTTTCCACTATCGAAGGTCTGCAACGGTCGAACTGTCCAGGATGTCCCCAGATGCCTTGTTACGGACCAAGAAGGGAGATTTTGCCCTGGTGGGTAGCCACGCAGGCACGCAGAGGCTGTCGGTTTCATATACTTTCGCCAGCACTACAGCATAGGGCTGCTGCGTCGGCACCGGAATTCGGGGAAACAAGCATGTGGCACGATTGGCCAGCGAAAACGATGCACGGGCAACTTCAAACGAACACAGATTCACGTCAGGAAATGGGTCGTAGCTCAGCTAGGCCCGGATTTGGTCGTGGCCGCGACTGCGACACGGCACACTTGGAGAAGAGCGGCGGTTGCGCCTGGCTGACCACGGCGGGCTCTTGTCCGCGGCTGCCAATGTGTCGGTTGACGTGGAATCTCGCGGCCATCGCCACGCTAGCAGGGATCGCGGGGGTAGCCCTATGTACTGCCCCCGGTGCGATTCCTCAGGCCACGCCGGAGTGCGTTTTCCGCTTTACGGACGTCACCGAGGAGTCCGGACTGGGCGAAGCACTGCGGGGCGCCTTGAATCATGCCACCGCCTGGGGAGACTTTGACAATGACGGTCGGCTTGACCTGTTCAGTGGCAATTTCGCCGACCGACCCAATCAGCCGTTCGACGGAGCCAATCAATTATTCCGCCAGACAGCGGCAGGGAAGTTTGAGCGCGTGGTTAACTCGCCGGTGCAGCGCCGCGGTCGGGCCAGCGGTGCTGTGTTTGCCGACCTCGACAATGATGGCTGGCTGGACCTCTACGTCGCCAACAACACCCTGCCGCCTGAGCGTGCCGGCGCTCGACCCGATTTGTTCCCCGTACTGACGGAACCCTGCCGGTTGTTTCGCAATCAACAGGGTCGCTTCGTGGATATTTCCGAAACTTGCGGTGCTTGCCCGAAAGACCTCTACCGTGCTCGTGATATTGGCGTTTTTGATTACGATGGCGACGGATTGCTCGACTTGTTTGTTTGCGAAGACCTGTTCGTGCGGCAGGATCAGCGCAAGCCGCACTCGCGGTTGTTTCGCAATCTCGGGGGTATGAAGTTTCGCGACGTGACGGCTGAGGTGGGGTTACCAGACGACATTGGCGGTTTCGGGATAGCGGTAGCTGACTTGAATGGCGATGGCCGTCCCGATTTTTTCGTCGCCGGCAGCAATCGCCTGTTCCTGAGTCAGCCGGGAAATCGCTATCGCGAGGCCGAACATCTGCGCCACGTTCTGCAACACAAGATGACCGATCGCGGGGAGGACCTGGCGGTGGGCGCCAGTTTCGGAGACATCAACGGCGACGGGCTGATGGATTTGATCGTGGGGATTCATTTTGCTCCTGCTCGGGTGCATGTGTTTCTGAATCAGGGACTGCGAGATGGCGTGCCGCAGTTTCGGGAAATCACCGAGGAACTCGGCTTGCAATCCGTGCCTAACAAAGCGCCACACACGGAGATTCAGGATTTCGACAACGATGGCCGACCGGACCTGTACTGGTCGGCGTGGTTGGCCGACGGCAGTCGCCGCTGGCCCTTCCTTTGCCGGAACATCACTCAACGAGGTAGCCCGCCGAAGTTCTTGATACCCGACACGCGGTCGGTTAGAACGGAAGGCATTCGCCAGAATGTTCCCCCGGCCACGGGATTGGGCATGGTTTACTATGTGGACGGCCCGGCGGTAGATTATAACGGCGACGGCAGACTGGACCTGTTCGCAGGTATGTGGCCACCGGAAGGCTCCCATTTGTACCGCAACGATACACCAGGCGGCAATTGGTTGCAGGTGCGCGTCGTCGGTCGGCGGATGAATCGCATGGGCATCGGCACGCAGGTGCGCCTTTACGAACCCGGACAGGCCGGAAAAGAAGCGGCATTGCTCGGCCATCAGGAGATTACCGTCAACGGCGGATACAGTTCGGGTCGACCTGCGGTGGTGCACTTTGGCTTAGGGCAGCGGCAGAAAGTGGATGTGGTAGTGCAGCTACCCCATCGCACACAGCCGATGATCGTGCGCCAGGTTGCAGCCAATCAATTGTGGACCATCGAAGAGACCCCCTGACCCCACCGCTTCTTGACGCTGCGCGGCCGATCCCTAGCATGTACAACCTCGACTACTTGCCGGAATATCTGGTCAATCGCTGCGAAATCCGTTGCTGTTGAGAAAAACCCATGAGCGAACATCCTGCTGCGGACTCAGCATTGCCCCAAGCGGAATCGGCATGCGAGCGGGAGGGCCGTCGGCGTTTCTTACGCTGGCTGGTGCACGGGCTGAACACGCTGGTCGGCGTGGTGCTGGGCTTTCCAGCCATCTGCTACCTGTTGAACGGTCGGCACCGCCGCTACCAACCGCGTGATTTTCACCGGGTGGCTCGGCTCAGCGATATCCTGCAGAATGGCAAGGTCTCCCGCAATACCGGAAAACGCGTGTATGAAGTGGCAGTGCGCGATGTCCGCCGGGATGCCTGGACGGTTTACCCCAACGAAGTCCTGGGGCGTGTCTGGCTCGTCTTTGACCCGAAGCTGCCGTTGCAGCCAGACAATCCGGGATCGGCCCTGAAGGCGTTCACTTCCATCTGCCCGCATCTGGGTTGCTCGATCAGTTATCATCCGGGTCGAGATCAGTTCCTATGTCCGTGCCATACGGGGACGTTCGATTTGCAAGGTCGGCGAGTGAGTGGTCCGCCGCCGCGACCCATGGATTGGTTGGAGGTGCGACTGGTGCCGGATCCGACCAGCCCCGAACACGCGCCGGACTATTTCATCGAGGTCAAGTATCAGACATTCTGGCCGGAAAAGGCGCAACGCATCCCCAAAACCTGAGCGCAGCCTGGCGGACTGAAACCTGCCGCTTCTGATTGCCGCGGCGGGCTGGCACCCGCCAATGCTGGCGCTAATTGATAAGCGAGGCGAACCGTGTGGCGGCGCTTTTGTGATTGGCTCGATGCTCGCACCGGCCTGGTCGCTTTCTGGCGGGCCCTGCTGTTAGTGGACATTCCCGGCGGGGCCAAATGGCGTTATGTCTGGGGTAGATGTTTGCTGGTGGCGTTTGCGTTGCAAGTAGTCACTGGCGTGCTACTGATGACTGGATACAGCCCCGGCGTCACCACTGCCTGGGGCAGCGTCTATTTCATCCAATATGAAATGGATTTCGGCTGGCTGATCCGCGGATTGCACCATTTCGGCTCGCAGATGTTGATTGTGCTGCTCGTGGGACACCTGGTGGTCGTGGTCTGGCTCGGAGCCCACCTGCCACCACGCGAGTTCACCTGGTGGCTGGGACTGCTGGCCCTGGGCATCGTCATGTTCATGGAGATGACGGGCTGGCTCCTGCCTATGGATCAGAAAGGCTACTGGGCAACGCGAGTCGGCACCAACATTATGGGCACCGTGCCGGTAATCGGGCCGTGGTTGCAGATGCTTCTGGTTGGCGGAACGGAGTATGGCCAGCATACGCTGACACGTTTTTTCACCCTGCATGTGGCGGTCTTGCCAGGCCTGCTGGTGCTGGTGATTTTTCTGCATCTGGTGCTGGTGCATCGGCATGGGCCGACCTACTTTCGTGCTGCGCCGGGTACTGCCCGCTTCTGGCCAGACCAGGCCGCTCGCGACGCCCTGGCGTTCGTGGGGATTTTTGCCATCCTGGCCTGGCTCAGCTACCAACGACACGGAGCGGTCCTCGAAAACGCTCCACCGCCGGAATCGCTGAGCTGGTACGATCGGCTTGCCCATGCGGGTCAGTATGGGCACGGCCCGCCGCTGCTAGCGCCGGTGGACCCCCAACGGGAATACAACATTGCCCGGCCCGAATGGTACTACCTGTTTTTGTTCCAGGCGCTGAAGTATCTGGAGGGGCCGTACGCCTTGCTCGGCACGGTCGGCATTCCGGTAGGAACGGGCCTTTTGCTTTTTGTGCTACCGTTTCTCGGTTGGGGTCGCTATCGCCGATTCGGACACATTGCGGGCGTCGTCATCATCCTGGCTTTGCTGGCGGCGGCAACCACGCTGATCGCCCTGGCTTTGTGGGCGGATTACGGCCCAACCGAATCCGCCGAACGATTCCGTCAGGAATGGCACAAAGAACAGGAACGTGCTCGCCGTGCCGTCACCCTGGCGCATGGCGGAATTCCTGCCGAGGGCGGGGCCGAATTGCTCCGCCGTGATCCACGAACGCGTGGGCGGGAATTGTTCCAGTTGCATTGTGGCAGCTGCCACAGTTTCGGCAGCGAAATCCGCCCCGAGCGACCGGCTGCCCCGGGCCTGCAGGGTTTTGCCAGCAGCGATTGGCTCCGGCAGCTTTTTGAGAAATTACGCGATGAAAAAAGTCTGGAATCCCAGCTGATGCCGCAGATGGCCAGCTATGTTCGCCGCGAACTCGACCGGGCTCGACGTGCCGACGCCCGGGCTCAGGCTGATGGCAAACCTGCCACCGCTCAGGCCGAGCTGCAACGCGACTGGCAACAAATTGCCGACTGGCTGGCCACGCATCCACGCCGTGCTATACCCACGGAAGAAGCCCAGCGCCAGGCTTTCGACAAAGAGGACTCGCCTTTTGCCCAGGGTTATCGAGCCTTTGAGAAGCGTTGTCTGAGTTGCCACACTTATAGCGGAATGGGCGGCGGGGATGTGAACGGCCCGGACCTGACTGGATACGGCGACGGCGACTGGTTGCGAGCTTTCCTCCATGCGCCGTTCGACCGCCAGTATTACGGCCCGACGCTGGTGCGCTGGTCACGCAATCCCAAGGAGCGTGTCTGGATGCCCGCCTTCCGCAACAGTGAGGATATTAACGCTGCGTTATGGCAGCGCGACTGGCAGCGAACGCTGGAAGAACTCGAACGCCTGGTGCCCGAAGATGCTTCCGATCGCGACAAACGCCTGGCCGCGATGCGTCAAGCGTGTCGCGTCGTACCATTGAGCGAACTCGAACGCGAACTCATCATCCGCTTCGTGCTCGGTGATGACCGCCCCGTTTTCGGTGGCGAGCCGATCCATCCGTGAAGGCCAACCCCGCCAGCCCTTCACGCTGATGCGTTAGCGCTCATCCGCGACCGCCGACCAAGTCTTGATATACCGCTCGATTGGCGCAACGAAGATTTTCCGAAGGATTTGCTCGGTTTGACTGGCCCGCGGATCTCCTGGCTGGGCGGAGAGCATCAGCCCCAGGAGTAGCGTCATCAACACGCCGAGACTCACTCCCAGCCGGGCCTCGCTTGGCATGGTCGGGTACTCCGCGGTCATTCCGTGGGGTTTCGCTTCTTCTCCGCAGCAGAGTCCCCTCTCTTCGTGGGAAAGTCGCAAGGTCCAGGCATGCGGAAAGCGTTGCGGTTCAGAGCGCGGTTGGCTAGCGTGTCGCCGCCAGGGTGCCTTCGGTAGAAACCAGCGTCAGGGCGACAGTCGGAGCAGCGCCGTGGCTTGCCTCACCGGTCGCTTCCGCCCCGCCATCACCTGTTCGCCGTGCCAGCACGTTATCCACCAGGTAGTATAACAGCTCCCGCAGCGTGTCGGGCTGGATTTCATCAGCAACAGCTTCGGCACGGGCGCGGTGTTTCTGCACCAGTTGTTGCGCCCGGTCGAAAACGCCAGTTCGCTCCAACCAGCGTCGCACCGTCGCCAACCGATCCACCGTAGCATTCGGCTGGCTGAGCAGGTGCAGCAGGCGCTGGCGATCTTCACCTGGGAGAGTCTCTAACGCCAACGCCACAAGCACTGTCGGCCGACCGCTCAGAATATCTTGCCCGGCCAGTAGCTTGTTGTCGTCATCCCCGTCCCAATCCTGCAAATCGTTGAGAATCTGAAAAGCCACACCGACATGGCGGCAGAACTCGGCGATCGGTTTTTCGTACGGTTCGACGGACCCCGCTAACCGCAAACCCGCATACAGAGCCGCCTCGAAAGCTGGGGCGGTTTTCAACGCATAGATTTTCAAAGCATCGAGGGGAGTGAGCGTCTTGTCCCGGGCTTCCCGCCAGGCCAGTTCCGCTCCCTGGCCTTCGGACAATTTCATGTGGGCTTCGGCCAGTTTGTGGAGAATGTCGCTGCAGGCAGCGGCATCTATCGCGAGGCGAGCCCGCGCTGCCAGACGATAGCCCAGGCCAATCAGGTAATCTCCAACGTTGATGGCCGTCGCCACGCCGTATTGTCGATGCAGCGTCTCGCGACCGTAACGATACGCATCACCATCCTCGATGTCGTCATGCACCAGCGAGGCCTTGTGGAAAACTTCGATAGCCAGGGCGATTTGCTTGACTGCCGCTGGCAGGTAGGATGCATCGTTCTGGAGTGTGGCCGGGGCTCCCTGCATGGCATCGTAGGCCGCCAGCGTGATGAATGGCCGGTAGCGTTTCCCACCTTGTCGCAACCAGTCATAAGCGATCGCTTCGGTCACAGCGAGCGGGTCGGTGGCCGATGAAGAACCGGCGCGGAGACGCGGTGCCAGCATCTCCAGTTCGCCGTGGAATAATTCATTCGCCGCTCGCAACAGCGGCAAATAGCTGCGTGTTTTCGTGGCCGGCGGGGCAGTTCGTAACCCGATCACCTCCTGCACCCAGTGCACATCCACGGAAGTGTTCTTGCAATTGGAGGACAACAACGGCACAGCCAGCGCCGGTACTTGCACTTGCAGTACTTTATCCAATGCTTTTTCCAGCACGTTCAAGCAGGCCACCCCCACGATTCCGTCCACGTGACCGCTGAGGATAATTTTCAGCACAATCGGCGTTCCTTCCGCCACCAGTACCTTGTAACCGAGTTCCTCAGCGCGGGTCTTGAAGTCGGCAATGCTGCAGGCACCGCATTTGCGACAATCCAGACCAAATTCGTCATATTCCGCGGGGCAACCTTCGGCGTGTTTCAGACAGTGCGGCAGCAAGAGCAAGCGTTTGGAAAAATCTACCGCCATCAATTGCTCCCGCCAGAACTCGTTGGAGAGGCAGACGGCGGCGAAACCAAGATATTGTTCGCACAATCCCAGTCGCTGCAACAAATCCTGAGCCCACTGTTGCAATTGCCCACGAGTCAACGCCTTGCTGCGATCCACGCCCGCCAGGTAGTCCACCGCCGCTCGTTTGATGCGTTCCCGCAACTCCAGCGTTTCGGGAATGACTTTCCAACCAGCCGTATTGACCGGCGGATTCCTGGCGGATGTTGTCGCAGCAGTTGGGGAGGTTGTCCGCGTATCCACGGTGCTCATCCTTTCCAGCGGCGGCTCGATATTCCTCCGACGATATTGCCCGTCTGTGACCGAAGATTCCACTGGGGTTGCGGCACTGCTGTGCGGGATTTTTCTGGCCTACTCGCTCGATTCCCGTGTACGGGGAAGCCCGGCCGCTAGCCTCTACTGATATGGAGAAGGCAGGCGTAAGGCACGCCCCAGCGCTTGGGTAGCGAAAATTACTGGGTAGAGCCGCTCCCAGTACCACAACCGGGCAAAATACAGCCCGATGGGTGCCGGGGTAAGATCATCGGCTTCCACGCGTTCAATCAACCAGGCCAGGCCACGCTGAATGCTGGCGGAAGTGAGCCATTCGCCACGGTGTTTGGGCACAGCCAGCAGCCAGGCGAGCAAGGCATCGGTGGCCAACGCCGTTTCTTCGACCGTTCCGGGCAATGCGTGATCCCCGCCCCAGCTGCCATCGCGATTCTGGGAGGCAAGCAGCCACTGCACGGCGCGTCGAACCGGCTCGCGATTGCCCAGTCCCCAGGCCAGGAAGCTGTGCAAAACCCGTGCGGTGCCATACGTGCGATTCGCCTCGTCCGGTGCTCGCTCGTTTCCGAACCAGAGCGGTTGCCAGGCACCATTGTGCTGCTGTTGTGCTAGCAGGAAGCGCAAACCGTTCCGCACCGCCGAACCCAATCGTGCCGTCACCTGTGCCGCCAGCACACGAACGTCCGGATCGGCTGCCAATCGCCAACGCCGCAAGGATGATTTCCAGGCGGCCAGTGCACGCAATGCATGGGCTGTCAGGTCGGCGGCGCTTCGGTCGAACGGTAACTTGCCCCAGCCACGGCAGAAAGTCGGCCAGCCGCCATCTCTGTTTTGTAGATCGAGCAGCCATTTCAAACCGGAAAGCACGGCCACCGCATGGGTGTCGGCTTCGGGATGGGGAAGAAGTTCCGCCAGGGCCAGCAACGCACCCGAAGTATCGTCGGCGTCGGGCACGCTCCCACTCAGATGCGACCATCCCCAGCCACCTGGTTCGGCTCCCGTGTAGGGATGTCGCCGCCGCACCTGTTGCTGCAATAGCCACCGCGTCGTCGCCGCCACGTCCGGCAACTTGTCCGCACCCAGCGCCAGCACGCTCAACGTCGTCAGCCAGACGGAGAGGTTGGAATCAATCGGCCAGCTGCCGTCGCGGCGAACGCTGTTCAGCAAGAAAGCGACGCCGCGTCGGCAAACCGGATGGTCGCCATGACCGGTGCTGGCTAGGGCCATCACCACGAAAGCGGTTAACGGCACCGCCTCCAGGAATCCGCCACTGGCCGGTTGCAATCGCTGCAATCGGTTCAGCGTTGGTTCGACTGCCCACGCCCGCCAGACTTTTCCGCCGCGGTGCTGCATGACCGCCTGGCCTATGGCGATCAGCGCCGGCAGGGCATAGCTGACCACCGGCAGACGCAGATAGCGGTACCAGGATTGCGGCAACACGGCTAACTCGAAAGGCAGATGCGGCACTTCCGACCAGGGTGCAAGTCCGGCCAGGGCAGCGTTCATCAAAATCGGCACGGAAAAAGTCCGATCCGAACCATATCTCCGCCGCAATGCCTCAGCGTGATTCGTGGCGCCGCTACCGCAAACGTTGTCGAGATAAGCCGCTGCCGCTTTGTCCGCAGCCGTGCAGGCTGGCCCTAAACTCGCCCGATCGGATTCCCTGAACCACGACGCAGCCAGTTGCAGTGCCGAACGCACTAGTACAGTGGTGGCGATGTTACCGCAACTGTGCGGCGTGTCGCCCCAGCTACCGTCCTGCCGCTGCGTCTGGATCAGCCAGCGAATCCCATTGCAGATGCATTGCTGCAATTCTGCTGGCGATGCGTTGCGACTTTGCCCCCAGATACTCAATGCCGACACAGCCGTTGCCGTGCTCAAATCCGAGCTGGACAATTCGCCAAGCCAGTATCCTTCCGGTTGCTGTTCGCTCAAAAGGCGTTGCACCAACCGCTGGTGAGCTTCGAGCAAACGCTTGAGCTCCAGACCCGGCGTCAAGGGCGTCCTCCTCGCGAAGCGGAGTCCGGATGCGTCGGGTGGAATCCTGCCGGGCTCGCAGGAGATTCCGTCATTTCGTAAGTCCGGCGCGGACAGTTGTCAGCATTTCGCAGTGCTAACTGGTACAACCGTTCCCCTGTCGGCGTGGGATAACGTCCGGTGATGCATGCCTGACACAAGCGACCGGCTTCCAGACCAATGCAGCGAGCCACCGCCTCGATGGGAAGGTAGAGCAAAGAGTCCGCGCCCAACTCCGCAGCCATCCGCTGCAACTCCTCCAGCGTCGGACGCAAGCCCCGCAGGTGTTTCGGTGCGAACAGTTCCCCTACGGTGGACATATCAATGCCGTAAAAACAGGGGGCGACGATCGGCGGACAGGCCACTCGGACATGAATCTCCCTGGCTCCACCACGCTGACGCATTTCTTCTAACAACGCCTTCATCGTTGTGCTGCGCACAATCGTGTCCTCGACCAGCAACACCCGCTTGCCTTCGAGCACTTCCCGTAACGGGGTGTATTTCATACGTGCCCGCGTCGCCCGATCCTCGCCTTGAATGAATGTGCGACCGATGTAGCGGTTGCGCATCAGGCCCTCGACCGAGGGCAAACCGAGTTCGTAAGCCATAGCGTCCGCGGCGGCCTTGCCGGTATCGGGCACGGGTACGACGATCGTCTCCCTATCCAGCCGAACCAGTCCCAGGCGTTTTTCCTGCCAAGCCAGCTCCCGTCCCAGCGCCGACCGCACGCTGTACACGCCCCGTCCCTCGATACTGCTGGCCGCGTTGGCAAAGTATATCCACTCGAAAAAACAATGCGCTGTTGTCTTGCTGCGGGCGAAATATTCCAGACGCACCTCGTTGTCCTGAACGATGACCATCTGCCCCGGTTCCAGGGTACGAATGTCGCGGAAACCGAGATTACTCAGGGCGACGCTTTCGCTGGCAGCAGCAAAGAGCGGCCCCTCGATGGCGTACACCAGCGGACGAAAACCCAGCGGATCCCGGGCTACCACCATGTCCCCACGGGCGTTGAGATACACGATGTTGTACGCCCCCTCAAAACGCTGGCTCAAGTTGTGGAACACTTCCACCAGGTCCGGTTCCTGGTCGCCACGCAACTCATAGCTGAGATAGTGCATGATCACTTCCGTGTCCGTGTCACGCGTCAGGTGGTAATCGCGCTGCGATAACAGTTCGTTTTTCAACTCCTGGTAATTGGCCAGCTGACCGTTGAAAGCAAAGCTGAACCATTTCCAGCGGCAACCGTGGTAGCGCTGGAATGGCTGGGCGTAACTTTTCTTATCGCTGCCACACGTTGCGTAACGCACATGGCCGATCACCGCATGCCCGGCATACTGCTGCATCAGCGATTCAAACTTGCCGCGACGGTTCAGCCGCAATGCTTCGATCACCGTGCCGATGTCCTTATAGGTGTCCAGCAGCTTTTCGCGATGGGGATTGAACGTGGTGATCCCTGCGGCTAGTTGACCGCGATTCTGCAAATCCAGCAGCATCCGCGGCATGAGGCGAACGATTTGTTCCCGGCCACCGGGAGGCGCCAGGGGACTGCGCTCGGGCCGATCCAGGTAATACAGGGCGGCAATACCGCACTCGTGCTTCAGAGCCAGCTTAGGACCACCATAGCGGTGCTCAGCTTCGTGCATACGGATTTCCTGCTAGCTGCGCTGGTCTGCCTCGAAAATTATATTTGCCTGCTGATGCATGGGGGTTGCGTTCGCCTCCCCCGCATCTGAGCGTCCCCGCGTCAAAACCTTTACCGGACAGCACACCAGCTCGGAGCGAGCCATTCGATTGAACGTCGGCCAGTAGCATTATAGATCAACGCCATGAAAATCTGGCTTCTGGGAAATGGCGCCCGGCCAGGCGTCGCCGAGTGGGCCGAACGACTGCGTTCCCTCCTGGCCGATCGGATCACCGTCTTCGACCTGACCGGACAGGCCGATCTCAGCCAGGCCGACGCCGATGTCGCTCTGGTCATCGGCGGAGATGGGGCGATCCTGCGGGCGGCCCGGCAAATGGGGTATCGTCAGCGTCCGGTGCTCGGTTTGAATCTTGGGCGTTTAGGTTTTCTCGCCGAGGTGCCTCCCCAGGAGTTCCTGCATCATCCCGAACAGCTGCTGACCGGTCAATTCAGCGTGTCCCGACACGTGATGTACGAGTGCACCGTCACTTCGCCAGCTGGGCAGCGCACCCTGCTCGGATTGAACGAAATCGTCATTTACCACGGCCCGCCGTTTCACCTGATCGAAATGGAACTGTACGTCGAGGAGGAACTGGCGGCCCGCTACAGCGGGGATGGATTCATCCTGAGTACGCCCATTGGTTCCACCGGACACAATCTCTCCGCCGGCGGCCCGATCCTGCACCAGGAACTGGCGGCGTTTGTCGTGACTTTCATCTGTCCCCACATGCTTACCAACCGCTCCCTCGTCGATAGAGCCGACAAGACTTATCGTCTATATGTACCCCGCTGCGGCCCCGGCACTACGCTCATCCTGGATGGTCAGGAAATGGTGCCGCTTTCCCCCCAGCACACCATCACTGTCCGCCAGGCGCCGGTCTGGTTTCAGCTGGTACACTTGCCTGGCCGCAGCTACTATCGTACCCTGCGCGACAAACTCCACTGGAGCACGCCTCCCGGACAACCCTGAAGGGGACTGCCATGCGTCCGCTGCACTTCAGCCTGGCTCTGGCCGGGTTGCTCCTGCTGACTCCCGCCTCCATTAGCCAGAACCGCCCGCCTAATATCGTCCTCATCGTCGCGGACGACCTCGGCTGGGCGGATTTGAGTTGCTACGGCCCATCGTTATGGCAGACGCCGAACTTAGATCGCCTCGCTCAGCAAGGTGTGCGTTTCACTCAGGCTTACGCGGCGAGTTGCGTTTGTTCGCCGACACGCGCTGCTCTGATGACGGGTCGGCATCCGGCACGGCTGCACTTGACCACTTTCCTGCCGGGCCGCAAAGACTTTCCTTCGCAAAAGCTCCTGCAACCGACCATCCGCCAGCAACTCCCGCCCGACGAACTCACTCTGGCTGAGGTGCTGAAAACGCGAGGGTATGTCAGCGGCCATTTCGGCAAATGGCACCTTGGGGACGGCCCGGAGTCTAATCCCCTGGCCCAGGGCTTCGATGTCTATCAGGGCGCCACTGGCCGCTACTTCAACTTCAAAGGCCCCAACCTCGTCGCTCGCTCCGATCAGGAGTACCTGACCGACCGCCTCACCGAGGAAGCTGAGCGATTTCTGGAGCAAAACCGCGACCGGCCGTTTTTCCTTTACCTGCCCCACTTCGCGGTGCATATCCCGCTGCAGGCCAAACCCGATTTACTCGCACTTTATCAGCAAAAGGCGGAAAAGGCACCCCCGGAACTGCTGCGGAAGAACCCCGTTTACGCCGCCGTCATCCACAGCCTCGACGAGAGCGTTGGCCGCATCCTCAAAAAACTCGATGACCTGAATCTCAGCCAGCACACCCTGGTCGTGTTTACCTCGGATAACGGCGGGCTATCCGTCAAGGAAGGGCCGAACACTCCGGCCACATCCAATGCCCCGTTGCGTGCCGGCAAGGGTTACCTGTACGAGGGCGGAATTCGCGTGCCGTTGCTGATCCGCTGGCCGGGTCTGGTTTCGCCGCAGCGTGTGGAGGCCACGCCCGTTCGCAGCGAGGACATCTTCGTCACGCTCGTTCAGGCCGCCGGAGCCGATCTGCCGAAAGACCGCGAACTGGACGGAATCAGCCTGCTGCCGTTGCTGCGTGGCAAAAGCGAGCAGCTCGCTCGCCAGCACCTGTACTGGCACTTTCCGCATTACAGCAACCAGGGAGGCCAGCCCTGCGGTGCCATTCGCTGGAACGATTGGAAGCTCATCGAATTTTTTGAGGATGGTCGGCTCGAATTATACAACCTGCGCCAGGATATAGGTGAACAACACAACCTCGCCGACCTACATCCAACACTTCGTGAGCAACTCCACCGCCAGCTGGTCGCGTGGCGGCAGCGACTCCAGGTACAAATGCCCACGCCTAATCCGAACTACAAGCCCAATCGGAATCAATAAGTTGCTGGCGACGCCAAATACCCCGTGGTGCCATGAATCGCCAACCGCGTTGACTCGCAGTCGCAATGCCGCCGCACCATCGGATGTCATGATTCCGCACAGGCAGACACACGGGCCTGCCTAGGCGGCCACGGCAAGCTACACCGTCGTTGGCGTGCTCGCCACACAACGAACCGGCTTTCAATGCGGCATCATGCTCGCGGCAGGACATCGGCTTGTGGCAACAGAAACAAACAAAGCTGATAGCACGTGGCGAGAGGACTAGCGGCGATGCGAGACGGGACGCCTTACTGCTGGGGTTTCGATTCGGGATATTTGACCCGGGCGTGATAAAGGGCGATCAGGCTCTTGCTCAAACTGTCCTCGATCTGGCGCAGTTGAGTGAGTGTCAGGCCGCTGTCATCGAATTGCCCGTCGAGCAGGCGTTTGAGCACAATTTCGCGAACCAGTTTCTGCAGGCTGCCCGGCGAAGGTTCGCTAAGGGCGCGAGCGGCGCCTTCGACGGCATCAGCCAGCATGACGATCCCGGCTTCGCGTGTCCGTGGTTTCGGGCCGGGATAGCGGAAGTTTCCTTCCAAAGTGAGCGCTAGTTGTCGCGAATCCGAAAGGGCAGGCGGAGCATTGTCCACTTGCTGTGCGGCATGCTTTCGAGCCGACGGCCCATTGGTCGGCAGCGATAGGGTATCGGTAGCCGACACAGACACACTTGGCTTTACCGACGCGATGTCGCTGTTTCCCGACGCGTTGTTCCGGATCGCCTCCTGCTCCTCTTGCGAGGCAGTGAGGCTGGCAGCCTGCGTTTGTTCCTGCAACTGTCGCAATGCCTGGCGGTAAAAGTATTCGACCAGCGTGGTGCCGTGATGCTGTTCGATAATGTCGAGGATCGGCTTAGGGAGGCGATATTGCCGGCCGAGCGCCACGCCGTCTTTGACATGGCTGATGATGATCAAGGCACTCATAGCTGGGGCCAGTCCGAGATGGCGATTTTCGCCCGTCTGATTTTCGACGAAATAATGGGGCTTGAGCATCTTGCCGATGTCATGGAAACAGGAGCCCACCCGGCAGAGCAGGGGATTGGCACCGATGCGTTCTGCGGCGGCTTCGGCGAGAGTGGCTACGGTCATGCTATGGGTGTAAGTTCCAGGAGCACGCCGCAACAACTCCTGCAACAGCGGATGACTGACATCGGCCAACTCCAAAAGGCTGATATCCGTTACCACGCCGAAGAGTTTTTCCACAAATGGCAACAGCCCGGTTAAGCACAAACCGGCCAGGAGGCTGTAGAAGAAGCGGCGGGCAGCATCCCAGGCGATCAGCGTCCAGGTCTGTTCGGTAAGGAGACCAACGGCGAGCGTCATAACGGCAAAAACCAGCCCCGCCCACAGGCCGACGATCACCAGTTGCGAGCGTGTGCGTACGCGTCGCAGCATCAGTACACAGGCAACCAGGCCGCTCACCGATACCACAAACTGCCGTTCCAGCGTCGCTCCATTCGCCAGGGTCACCATTAGGGCCAGCGAAACCACCACCAGAAATGCCAACCCTTGGGGAATGGCCAGGCTCAGGATCATCGCCAGCATCACCAGAGGCAGGATGGCAGCATACCAGGGAGCCTGGCCGAAAAACACGCCCAGCCCGGCACCGAGAACAACACTGGCACAGACCAGAGTCAGTTTGCGGGTCTCATAGATAAAGGCGGGACAATAGCGGAGCGTGCAAAAGGCCAGCAGTACGGTAATCGCTGCGGTGATCAGGAGGATGCCCAGCCAGCGCCGCAAATGATCGTGTAGTGTCAGAGTGCGCAGGTAGGCCAGGTGTTCGGCCCGCAACAGGGCGAGTTGCTTTTCGGTGATGGGCTGCCCGGCCGGGACAAGCACACTTCCCTGGGGATATTCGCGTTCATCCACGCTGCGAAAATCCACCCGCGCGAGAACGGCCCGCGGATAGATTTCGCCCTCGCGGAACGCAAAAGGTGGCCCCCAAAAATTGCCGCCGGCGTTGATCACCAGGCTGACAGCCAGAGCCGTTACTGTCAGCAGCAGCAAAGGTTTAACGCTCCAGCGGCAGGGGGGCTCGGCTGAAGCACTCCTGCTTACTGGTCGTAGGCCCGGCCAGCGCTCTGGCCGTACCCAGCGCCTCAGACTGTTACCAAACATATCCCCGTCAATTGCCTCCGGCGCTTCCGGGCCCCAGCTTGCTACGGTGCTGTGTCGTTGGACTCCCGAGCAGCCTTTCGCCAGCGGTCAGCTGGATCGCGTCCGGCGGGGCGGTTCCTGTTCGTAGGCGTGGACGATTTTCTGCACCAGTGGATGGCGTACTATGTCCTTTTGTCCCAATTCCACAATAGCAATCCCCTCGATTCCCCGCAAGCGATGGATGGCGTCCATCAGACCGCTGGGCTGGCTCTTGGGCAAGTCCACTTGCGTAATGTCGCCGGTGACGATAATCTTGGAACCTAGCCCCATACGGGTCAAAAACATTCGCATCTGGGCCACGGTGGCATTCTGGCCTTCGTCGAGGATGATGACGGCCTGGTTGAGCGTTCGCCCTCGCATGTAGGCCAGCGGGCAGATTTCGATGATGTCATTCTCCATGTAGCGGCGTACACGTTCGGGGTCCATCATGTCTTCCAGAGCATCCAGCAACGGGCGCAAGAACGGGTTGACTTTGGCGGCAATGTCGCCGGGCAAGTAGCCGAGTCGTTCTCCTGCTTCGACTGCAGGTCGGCACAGGACGATGCGCTTGGCACTGCCGCTCTTGAGGCAATGCACGGCCATAGCCACGGCCAGATAGGTCTTGCCGGTGCCCGCCGGACCTATGCAGAGCACCACGGGATTTTCCTGCATGGCGCGGACATAGTAGGCCTGGCCGTCGGTGCGTGGGCGAATGTTACGCACACCCAGACTCGGACTGCTTTCCGTGGTCAACTCGCTACCGCCACTGCGCACCAGGTCAAGTACCGTGCGGACATCGGCCAAGCTCACAGGGCCTTGCTGACCCATCTGCCGCAATTGCTCAAACACTCGCTGGGCGGTGTGCACCTGTTCTTCCGTTCCCTCGATCTGCAAAGTTCGTTCGCGAGGAATCAAGCGCACCCCCAGAATTTCCCGCACCAGACGAACGTTCTGATCACGACTGCCGAGCACCCGAACAATCTCATCACGATTGGCAAACTCGATGATGGATTCCGCCATGTCTTGCTGTGGTACCTCCTTTCGCTGGGCTCAAAGGTTCCCCGGCTCGGGGCGCAGATATTCTATGGCGCCTGGAGAAGATGCAGAGCGAGCCAACTCAGCGGTGCACTCAACAGCAGGGAATCCACCACATCCAGAATACCACCTAATCCCGGAACGTAGGCGGAGGTGTCCTTCACCTGACGCTGGCGTTTGACCAGGGATTCGGCCAGATCGCTGCACTGAGCGATGACACCGATCGCCGCGGAGGCAAGCAGCGCCGCTGGCCAATTCAGCAAAGTCTGTTGCGTTTGTTGACGGCAGAGTTCGGCAATGCCCATACCACTCAGCAGCGAACCGATCAACCCGGCGACAGCGCCTTCCCAGGTCTTTTTCGGGCTGAGGATCGGCGCCAAGCGATGGCGACCCAGCAGTGTGCCACCGAAATACGCCGCCATATCACCAACTTTCGGCACGAATATCGCGAAAGCCAGGGCCCACAATCCCCGGTCAGTTGCGGTAAGGCTGGCGGTAGCTGGGTCCCAGCCGAACCAGCGTAATTGGACCAGAAAGCTCGGGGCGATGCCGAGCCACACCAGCGCCAGTGTGCCAAGTCCCAGCCGCTGTGTTGCCCCGTCCGTTCCGCGAAAACGGGCCATTTCCAGCACAAAGCCGACCAGCAACATCAGGCTGGCCACCAGCAGGACAAAAGCGGCCGGGGAAATCCGGACGGGGAAATGCTGGCCCATCGGCGTGTACCAGTTGGCCAGCAATACCAGCACTACGCTGGTGTGCATCCAACCAGCTAGTGGTCGCGGTTCGGGAAACAGCTGCCGCAACTCCAGGCTGGACAGCAAGCCAAAAGCGACTGTGGCCAGCGCCAGACACGGATACCACGGTGCCCAGTAGCGGTCGAGTATCAGCACCGCCACAGTCACCAGCAACAGTAATCCGCCGACGACCAACCGCGCCGGCAGGTTTTGCCAGCGCTGCCGAGTTTCCCTCACCAGCAAGGTAGCCCCCCAAAACGCCGTTGTCTTTGCCCATAGTCGCGTAGCGCCAGGTGAAAGTCCTCGCGGGTGAACTCCGGCCAGCACTTGGGCGTGACATGCAGTTCGGCGTAGGAGATTTGCCAGAGCAAAAAGTTGCTGAGGCGCATCTCACCACTGGTGCGGATCAGCAGATCGGGATCGGGCATGCCCGCGGTGTACAGGGCGTTGCTGATAGTTTCCTCGGTAATGTCGTCGGGGTCGAGCTGGCCGTCACGCACCCGGCGAGCCAGTTGCCGAAAGGCATCAGTGAGTTCGGCACGCCCACCGTAATTCAACGCCAGACAAAGCACCAAGCCGGTATTGTCCCGGCTGACCTGGCGATTGATTTCCAGTTCCCGCTGCACCTGGGCAGGAAGGGCATCGAGTCGGCCAATGGCAGTGAAGCGGATGTTCTGCTCGAGGATCTCCTGCCGTTCTTCCCGCAGATACTGCTCCAGTAACAGCATGAGGAACTCCAACTCCGTGGGCGGTCGTTTCCAGTTGTCCACGCTCAGACAATACAGGGTCAACTGCTGCAGACCCAATCGGCAGGATTCCTCGACGACAGTACGTACACTCTGGACGCCGCGTCGGTGTCCCTCGATGCGAGGCAATCCGTGACGGCGAGCCCATCGGCCATTGCCGTCCATAATGATGGCGACGTGTCGCGGCAACCGCTCGCGCACCAAACCGAGCTCAGCGAGGTTGACCTTAGGCTCCGGCATGCGGCGACCGCCTTACCAATCCAGGATCGTTTGTTCGCGCTGAGGACCGACCGAAACACAGCGGACCGGCAAACCAACCAATTCACTGAGCCGATCCAGATACTGCCGTGCCTCTTTGGGTAAATCGGCCAGGCGACGAGCATGGGATAGTTCGCAATGCCAACCCGGCCAGCGCTCGTAAATGGGTCGGCATCGTTGCAAGCGAAAGGCCTCGCCGGGAAAGTCCTCCACACGCTCCCCATCCATATCGTAGGCGACACAGATGGCCAGGTCGTCCAGACCACTGAGTACGTCCAGGAGCATGACCGCCAGTTCATCGGCACCGCTGATGCGGGCAGCGTAGCGGACGGCCACGGCGTCGAACCAGCCGCAACGTCGTGGTCGGCCAGTCACCGTGCCGTATTCCTTGCCGCGTCGGCGGATGTAGTCGCCGATTTCGTTGGCCAGTTCCGTGGGAAAAGGCCCGGCCCCGACGCGCGTGGTGTAAGCCTTGACCACGCCTACCACACGTTCCAGATACCGTGCGGGAAAGCCTGTCCCGCTCCATAAGCCCGTCGTCGAGCTGTTGGAACTGGTTACAAACGGATAGGTGCCGTGGTCCACATCCAGCAGACTCCCCTGTGCTCCCTCAAAGAGGAGCCGTTTGCCCGCCTGATAAGCGTCGTGGAGCAAACGTCCGGTATCGCGAACGAACGGGCGAAGTCGCTGGCCATATTCGGCATAGACCGCCGCCAGCCGCTCCGCATCCCAATCGAGCTCGGTGGGCAGCGTTCCGGACACAGTCGGTTCGGGCGTTGGCGACTGCCCCGCGGAAACCGAGGCAGTGTGCAGAGCACGCCAATGCCGCTGTTTGCGTGGTAAAATATCCGCCAGACGCCGGTAGAGATGGTCTGCATCCAGCAATTCGCCAACGCGGATGCCGTAGCTGCGACCAACCTTGTCCTGATAACACGGCCCAATGCCGCGACCGGTGGTGCCGATGGGTTGGCTGGCCCCGGCTTCGTTGAGACGATCTTCGGCCTGGTGATAGGGGAAGACGACATGGGCACGGTCGCTGAGCACCAGGCGGGATTCCGCTTCGATGCCGACTTGCCGCAACGCTTCCAGTTCCTGCAAAAGCTGCGGTGGATACACCACCACGCCGTTGGCAATCACGCCGAGCACGTGCGGGTGCAGCAGGCCGGTCGGCAGCAGCGAGAACTTGAAACTGTGGTCATTCCAGACCACGGTGTGCCCGGCATTGGCGCCGCCGTTGTAGCGAATGACCAGGTCATGCTCTTGACTGAGCAGGTCGACGATTTTCCCTTTGGCTTCGTCGCCCCACTGCAAACCGACTACGCAGGTGCACCGATGGAAGCGAATTTCTTCCCCCATTCTCACCTTTCAGGAATTACCTTTTTGAGCGAGGAAAAAAATGCATCCGGTCACAGCGCTCAGCGTGGCAAGCGAAGTGGCTGCAAGGCGGGTCGTTCGCTCAGTTTCACTTTGAGCGTTTGGAATTCCAGTTGCTGGCCGCGCCGTCCCAGTCGCGCCACTTCAATCAGCACTTCCGTACCGGGAGGCGTTTCCATAATCCAGCGGCGGAGCTGTTCGACGCTGTGCACCTCGCGGCCGTTGAAGCGGATTATGATGTCCCCAGGCATAATCCCGGCGCGATCAGCCGCTTCCTGGGGTACCACTTCCATGACGATCACTCCGCCGGGTAGTTTCAACCGATCCCGGTCCGCTTCCCGCAATTCCGCCAGGGCCACTCCCAGATAGCCCCGCTGCACCTGGTGCGGCGGTTCGATTAGCGGATCGAGCACCTTCCGCACCGTCTCCACCGGGATCGCCAGGCCGATACCGGCAAACTCTCCTGTGCCGCTCAGAATAGCGGTACTGATACCGACCACGCGTCCCTGCATATCGAGCAGCGGGCCACCGGAATTCCCCGGGTTGATTGCCGCATCCGTCTGGATCATTTCGACGTCATCGAGTCGGCCAATGCGGGTGCGACCGACGGCACTGATGACGCCTACGGTGACACTGTGCTGCAAACCGAATGGGCTGCCGATCGCCACTACCCAATCTCCCACGGCGTAGGAACCATCTGGCGCCAGTTCCGCCACTACCAGATCGGGCACGTCGTGCACATCCAACTCCACCACCGCCAGGTCGGTCGGCGGATCCGTGTAAACATGATCCAGGTCGGCATACAGGGACTTACCGGAGGGCAAAATGACTTCGATACGCTGTCCCTGCTGGACGACATGATTGTTGGTGAGAACGTAAGCAGTCTGGTCGCGGCGTCGGATGATCACCCCGGAACCTTCGCCGTGCGGTCTCAAAAGCTGACCACGTTCGCCGGGAATTCCCCACGGCTGGGCGACCAGGGCCCGCACGGTTACCACTGCCGGGCCAGTCTTTTTCACCACCTCGCGAATCGGTGGGCTGACTACGGGAACGGTTTTGAGCCGTTCGGCCGCCGCTTCCGCTTCCGCACGTAGTTCCGCCTGGCGCTTGCGATAGGCAATTTCGGCTTCGGCCTGGGCCTGCTGTTTGCGGAGTTCCCATTGTCCTTCAGCGCTGCGGAGCTTTTCTACCTGGTACAACGCTACTACCCCGATCAGCAATGCCGCCATGGCAACCAGCAACGTGATCACCGCCAGCCAATTCCCCGACGATTGGCCATCTTCCGGATGGTAAACCTCCGCAATGTAAGGATCATTGTGCCTCATGGCAATCCCCTCGCAGTGCTTGGGTCTGACCGGAGCGGTTTCAGGCCGGGCTGGGTGAATTCCGGTCCGACACGCTAGCTGATTGCCTATCCGTCGCTTCCAGTGCAAGCTCTGCGATCGGTCCGAGAGCGACCACCGTAGCTCGCGACAAATCGTATTGCTCGACGAGAGCCACCAGTTGGTCGCGATTCACCGCCCGTAGCCGTGCCAGCTCCTCTTCCACGCTCCGGTATTGCCGCAGGTACACCCAGCTGTAGCCAAGTGATCGCATGCGGCCATAGGGGCGTTCGTTACCGCGAACTAGGCGTGAGGCGAGTTTGCTTTGTGCCTGGCGAATTTCCTCGTCCCGCACACCGTCGCGCACCGCTTCCTGAATAGTTTGCCCGGTCAGTTGCAGGTTGTCGGCAGCATCTTCTGGGTCACAGCACAGGTAGGTAAAGAAAGCCCCGGCGTCCTGATATTCGTGATAGCTCATGTCGGCGGAATCGGCGCGGCCCGAGTCAATCAGCGCCCAATACAGTCGGCTGCCCGTATCATCGCCCAGTACCGTGGCTAGCACTTCAGCAGCATAACGCGAGTCGGAAGTCACTGGTGGTGCTTCTGCGATCAAAAAGATATGTTCCTGATTCACCTGGGGGCGGTGTACGGTCTTCGAGGCCGGACGCACTTCGAGCGGAATAAGCCGTCGTGGCGCGTCCCCTGCCGGCCAATCCCGACAGTGCTCAGCTAACCACTGGACAACAGCTTGCCAATCGAAACGACCGGCCAGTGCGACCACCATGTTGCCTGCCACATACCGTCGCCGATAGTAGTCCCGCATCTGCTCGCAGGTCAACGCCGCGATACTTTCTACCGTGCCGAGAATGCGATGTCCCAGCGGATGATCGCGGAAGAACAACGCCATGGCCTCGTCGTACGCCAGCCACATCGGCTGGTCCTCGTACATGCGAATTTCTTCGAGGATCACCTGCTTTTCCAGGTCAAAATCCTCGCGGCGTAAACTCGGACGCAGAATATCGGTGAGGATATCGAGAGCGGCGAGGAGATATTCGGGAAGCACAGCCGCCCAGAAGAGAGTGGTTTCCTCGCCGGTGCAGGCGTTGTAATGAGCGCCGATGGCGTCGAAATCGCGATTCACGTCCAATGCACTGCGTCGCTCCGTTCCCTTAAAGACCATGTGTTCGAGAAAATGGCTGACTCCGGCCTCTTCGGGCCGTTCGTCGCGGGCCCCGGTCTTGACGAAGAAGCCCACCGCCACCGAGCGGGCATGCGGCAGGTATTCGCCAAGTATTTCCAGACCGTTGGCAAGGCGCTGGTAATGGAATTGCACCGTCGGCTGGCTCCTGGAAATGGTCCCCGGTTGGCCACCTTACCGACTCCCCCGAATGCCTGCCTCACTCCCCGACTCTTCAAGCGTTCGGCAGGCGTAAAGGTTTGGGGCCAAGGGTGACTATTGTGAAATTTTGCGGGGGATATTGTCGCAAATGCTGCGTTAGCCGCTCTGGCGTCAGCCTGTCAATTTCCTGCTGGATTTCGTCGAGGCTTCGGACTCGGCCCAGATAATACCAGTCCGAAGCCAGACTGGAGGCCCGTGCCGACGCCGACTCTTGCTGCATGATCAATGCCGACTTCAATCCCGCCTGCACTCGCCGGATTTCTTCCTCGCCGATCCCTTCGGGAAGTCGGTGGAGTTCGGCCAGGAGCACGTCGAGAGTTTCCTGGGCGCGATCGGCAGTGGTGCCGGCATAACAGAAAACCGCCGCTCGATCCTTGAAGCTATGGTAAGTCGCCCAAACGGCATAGCACAGTCCGCGTTTCTCCCGCACTTCAGTGAACAATCGGCTGCTCATGCCGCCGCTCAAGACCGCGACAGCGGCGCGGGCGGCGTAGTAATCATCCTGGCCGAACGGCACTGCCGCGTAGGCCACTCCGATCTGCGTCTGCTGCGTCTGACGAGGAATATGGGCATAATGTTGCGGCTCGGGGCCGAGTTGCCAGAGCGGCTCCGGTTGGCTCGGCCAGGAGGCAAAGAGCTGCTCCACTGCCTGGCGGATCTCCTCGGCACGCACCCGTCCGGCCACGCTCACAATCGTGCCGTTAGGGCGGAACGTCCGCTCGTAGAACTGCCGGACTTGCTCTATCGTCAACCGCTCGATGTGCTCCTTTTCCCCGCGATAATCGTTGCCGAGTGGCGGGGGATAATAGTGCCGCGCCAGTTCGACCAGGACTTTTTCGCGTGGTTCATCTTCCAGGGAATCGAGGGCACCGAGGGCGAGTTGTCGCACCGCGGCCAATTCGCTTTCCGGCAAGTGCGGTCGCCGGACAATGTCGGCAAATATCTCCAATGCCGGCACGAGGTTCTCGGCAATGGTCGCCGCCCAGAAATTCATGTGGAACGTCCCCGCTCCCACGCTGTGATCCACGCCCAGGGCGTCCAGGTCGAGAACAACTTGGCGGCTATCGCGAGGCCCAGCACCGCGCAGAATCAGCTCCGAGAGCACATTCGCCGTTCCCAACGCCTCCGGAGGATCGTAAATGTGCCCGGCCGGGACCAGCAGCGCAAATGCCGCCGTCCTCACCTCGGGCATTTCCTCGACCAGCAAAGTCAAGCCGTTCGCCCAGGTGGTCTGATGAATCTCAGCCAAGCTCTTCTCCTGAAGCGGCGGAAATTCCGGCATATTATACGGCTTGCCCCGCGCTTTTTACCAGACGCGACACCAGACACATTTCAGATATCTCCCCTCCGGAACGTGAGCGAAAAAGGGATGGTCGCCAGCCGCTCCGCTCAGCCGAAAAATCTGCACCTGCCGCCCGGCCAGCCGACCCGCATGGCGCACGACATCCAGAAACCGCTCCTCGCTGACCAGCCCCGTGCACGAACAGGTCAACAGCACACCGCCTCGCTCCACCACCTGCAACGCCAGCCGATTCATGTCCAAATACTTCCTGCACGCCGTCTCCACATCCTCGCGGGAGCGCGTCTGTTTCGATGGGTCCAACACGACCACCTCCCACGTCTTACCGCAGCGAATAGCGTCGCGAAGCCAGGGGAAAATATCGGCCCGAACAAAGCGGACGTTTACGCTATTTAAACTAGCATTTTGCCGCGCCAACTCCAGGGCGGTTTCATCGAGATCCACGCCGGTGACCTCGGTGGCCTGGCCGAGCCTCGCTGCGTACAATCCGAATCCTCCCGTATTGCAGCACAGATCGAGCACCCGTTTGCCCGCACACAGTTCCGCCAGCATCCGCCGATTCTCCCGCTGATCCAGGAAGAAACCCGTCTTGTGTTTGCTGCCCGGCGCTACGCGAAAACGCACGCCGTATTCCTCAATCACCACCGGTTTCGGCTCTTCCGGCTCGCGGCAATCGAACGACTCCTGCTTCTGGATATGCTCTTCGGCGAACCAGTAAAATCGGGCATCCGGAAAATGCGACTTCAGCACTCCGCAAATTACCTCACGCCACCGATACATGCCCGCCGCGAAGAACTCGAGCACGAGCACTTCCCCGAAGCGATCGACAACCAGCCCGCTCAAGCCATCCCCTTCGGCATGTACCACGCGATACGCATTGGTGACCCGATCGAGGTGCAGCCAGTCGCGGCGCCAGGCAACCGCCTGACCGATGCGGCGCTCGAAAAATCCCGCGTCAATCGCCTCGTCCGGGTCAGTCGTCAACACCCGCAGGCCGATCCGCGAATGCCCATTGTAAAAACCGCGACCCACCCAGCGACCATCACGATCCGCAATCTCCACTACCGTACCCGGTCGCAACCGCTCCGTCGGTTTTTCGATCATCTTCTGGAAAATCCAGGGATGATCCGATCGCCGCACAATGCGGAGTTTCACTGTCGGCAATATCGCCGATTGAACCTGTCCGGCCTCTCGGTTTATGGCGCTCGACGACTCGGCCTTTGGTTCCATGGGCGTAGTCTCGAAGCTTGATCTCCCGCAAGCCTCCGGCATCCATGCCGTTCGCGGCTGCCTCGCCGCCGTAGTCTCGAGGCTTGATCTCCCGCAAAGCCCGTACCATTCACGGATACAGAAGCTCCGAAATGTCGCTTATAGCGTTGACGTCCGGTCTCGCGGTGCTACCGGCGTCTCGCACTCGACCTTAGATTGTACGCCAAACCGCTGCCCCCTGCTTTGCAACCTGTGCACAAGTTCGCCGACCGTCGCTTTCGTGTGCCGAGGTTGCCGCCACGGTAAGGCTGACCCGCGGGCTGAACCTGGGCCAACTGGGTGGGCGTTCATGCTGGGCTGCAGCGCTCTGTTTCGTCCCTTGCCAACCCGCGCGAAATCCGTCAAAATAACGAATGATATCGCGAGATTCTTAGCATCTGTGTGCGCGATAGTGATTACTTTGCCAGCGCAAACCCGACCGCTCTTGACAGATTGTCTTCACAAGCCTATCATAGTCATGCAGACGAAATCACAAACGCGCAGGACAGACGCAGCTAGCTCTACGGAAAGCATAGCATGTTAGTTGAGGAAAGGCGACAAAAATTGCTGGGATACATAAAGGAGCGAGGTTTCGTAAGATTGGCAGACCTCGTGACGGAGTTAGGCTGTTCCGAGTCCACCATCCGCCGTGATCTCGACTACTGGCACCATTTGGGGGTCATCAAGCGAACCCACGGCGGCGCGGTCTATACTCAGCACGAGAGCATGCCGGCTCTGGATGACCGCACCACCACGATGCTGGCGGAGAAGCAGGAGATCGCCCGCACGGTCGCTGGGTGGATTGCTCCGGGCGAAACGATTTTGCTGGACGGCGGAACTACTACTTTAGAGGTCGCTAAAGCGCTACTAGGAAAACGGCTCAACGTCGTGACCAACAGTTTACCAGTGGCTCAGCTCTATGCGAGTCGCCCTGAGGTAGACTTGATTCTGCTGGGCGGGTACGTCTTCCCGCGAACCGGCGTCGCCCTGGGGCCGATCACTGTCAAGATGCTCCAGGATATCCACGTCCACATCGCCATTCTCAGTGTTGGCGGGATCACGGCCAAAGGGTTGTTCAACAGCAACCTGCTGCTGGTCGAGACGGAGCGGCAGATGTTGCGCTCGGCCGATGAAGTGATTGTCGTGGCCGACCACAGCAAAATCGGGAGACAAGCGGTCGCTTTTCTCTGCGATTGGTCGGCTGTGGATGTGTTGGTCGTGGACTCCGGAATCGGCCCGGAGCAACGCCAACTCCTCGATCGCGCCGGCGTCCACTACGTCGTGGCCGGAACCGAATCGCCCGCCCGGGCTGTACCGCTGGAGGCTCGCCGATGAGCCAGCTTATTTCTGCTATTCCCGACCGCAATAGTGTCGAAAAGCTGGTGCGGCAGACCTTGCGGAAGTATCTAGCAGAAGCTGCCGTCGAGCCGACCAACGGCTACCGACCGAAGCTCGTCGTCAACATTTCCGCGCGGCATGTGCATCTGCGGCCGGAGTCGGTCGAGCGGTTGTTCGGGCCCAGGGCCAAACTCACGCCGATGCGCCCGCTTTATCAGGAAGGCGAATTCGCTGCGGAGCAGACGGTAACGATCATCGGGCCACGGCAGCGGATGATCCCGAATGTCCGGGTGCTCGGCCCGTGTCGCGATTACGACCAGGTGGAACTCGCGTTTACTGACGGGATTCTCCTGGGGATCGACCTGCCGGTGCGGCGGAGCGGCGATCATCGCGACACGCCCGGCTGCTGGCTCATGGGGCCGGCAGGGATGATTCGCCTGGAGCAGGGCGTGATTCGCGCCGAACGCCACGTCCACATGTCGCCCCGCGATGCCGCCTATTACGGGGTGCAGCACGGCGATCGGCTCAAACTCCGCGTCGTGTCCCGATGTCCGACCGTCCTGGAAGGCCTGCTGTGCCGCGTGGATGAACGCTACAAGCTCGAAGTCCATCTCGACACCGACGAGGGCAACGCCTGTGATTTGCCCAACGCCACTTACGTCGAGCTTTTCAAATAGAAGCAATCGGGGCCATCCTGAAAAAAGTGACATGCTGCTGTCACTGACAGGGCTGGCTAATGCTTGTGACACGACAGTGTCAATGTGCTGCCTGGAAACTTCGTCCAACATGCCACAGGAGGAACGCCATGCCTAATCATCCGGGAGTCGAAGCGCTGGGGATGGTCGAAACCAAAGGGCTGGTCGCCCTGATTGAGGCCTGCGATGCCATGCTCAAGGCGGCCAACGTGGAACTGATCGGCTGGCAGAAGATCGGTTCCGGATTCGTCACCGCCTTTGTGCGGGGCGATGTCGCCGCGGTGAAAGCGGCAGTGGATGCTGGCGCAAGTGCCGCCCAGAAAGTCGGCGAGGTGGTCAGCACCCAGGTCATTCCGCGTCCGCACAGCGACGTGGATGCCGTCCTGCCGCAAGGCGTCCGCAAAGCAGCGGCTACCGTCAGCTAAGGTCGGGTCGCTTGCGGTCGTCGGCACAACTGCGACGTCAGCCACCCCTTAGCTGTAGCATTGTATTTCGCCAATAGCCATCGACAACATCCCAGAAAGGAGGAACGCACATGGCCAGCAACAATTTCTTCAACGGGCCCGCGCTGGGGCTGATTGAAACCAAAGGGCTGATTGCCACGATCGCCGCCACCGATGCCATGCTCAAAGCCGCCAACGTCACGCTGGCGGGGCAGGTGCAGATCGGCGGGGCGTACGTCACGACCCTGGTGCGGGGCGATGTCGGATCGGTGCGGGCGGCTGTCGAAGCCGGCGCCCAGGCGGCGCAGGCCAATGGCGAACTCGTCAGCGCCCACATCATTCCGCGACCCGAAGAAGCCGTCATCGAAGCCTTCCTCAACAAATGACGCCGGAGCCGCGCCATGAAGGTGCTCGTCGCCAATCTCGGCAGCACCAGCTTTAAGTATCGCCTCTTTGCTATGGACAAAGAGGAACTGCTGGCGCGTGGCGGGGTGGAACGTATCGGCTCGGACGAGGCGCGTTCGTATTGCGCTATTGGCGATAGACAATGGGAACAAATCCGCTCCGTGCCCGATCACGCTGCCGCTTTAGAGGAATGTCTGCATTTGCTGAAACGTCCCGATGTCGCGGTGCTGCGCGAGGTCGGCGAACTTGCCGCTGTCGGATTCAAAGCCGTCCATGCCCGCGGACTCACAGGTGTACACCGCGTGACTGAGGAAGTGCTCGCAGCTATGGAAAGCTACAACGCGGTCGCCCCCGCCCACAATCCGATTTACGTGCAGGCGATGCGGCTGCTGCGGGAGCGGTTTCCGCAGTTGCCGCTCGTGGCCGCGTTCGAGACCGACTTTCACCGGACCATTCCGCCGGCTCAGCGCCTCTACGCCGTGCCTTACGAATGGGCGGAACGATTCGGTATCCAGCGCTGGGGCTTTCACGGTGCCAGTCATCGCTACATCGCTACGCGAACGGCCCAACTGCTCGGCCGCGATGATCTCCGCGTCATCTCGTGTCACCTGGGCGGCAGCAGTTCGGTTTGCGCTATCGCCGATGGCAAAAGTCGTGCTTGCTCACTCGGCATGAGCCCGCAATCGGGCCTGCCGCACAATAACCGTGTCGGCGATTTCGATGTCTTCGCGCTGCCAGCACTTTTGCGCGAGACCGGCAAATCGCTGGAGGAAATCCTCGACGACCTGGCGCGACGGTCAGGGCTGTTCGGCTTGAGCGGACTGAGCAACGATGTCCGCGATCTCGAACAGGCCGCACTAGCTGGACACGCGCGTGCTCGCCTGGCTCTCGACGTTTTCGTCGCGTCTATTCGGCACTATCTCGGAGCGTATTTGTGCCTACTGAACGGAGCGGACGTGATCGTTTTTACCGGCGGGATTGGCGAGAATTCACCCAGCATCCGCGAGGCCGTCTGCAGGCAACTCGACTGGTTCGGCATTCATCTCGACGTCGAGCGCAACCGCCGGGCACACGGTGAGGCCGCCATTCACGCCAACCAGAGCCGCGTCCAAATCTGGATCGTGCCGACCAACGAGGAACTGATCGTCGCCCGTCAAACCCGCGATCTGCTGCTGGGTCGGCTGCCGACATCTTAGGAGAGATGCGATGTTTCTGGCCCGCGTGACCGGCAACGTCGTCGCCACTCAGAAAGTCGCCAACATGACAGGCCGCAAACTCCTGCTGGTCGAACCGATGCGGCTCGACCCGTCCAGTCGCCGTGAACTAGTCGGCACCGGAAGAACTTTTGTCTGCGTGGACACTGTCGGCGCGGGACTCGGCGAACTCGTCCTCATCGTCCAGGGTTCCAGCGCCCGCATGACTCCCGAGTGCGAAAAACTCCCCGTGGACGCCTCCATCATCGGCATTGTCGATCGCGTCGTCGTTCACGGCGAAACCATTTTCGCCGCCAGCTCCTGAAGCTGCGGAGCACCGCGATTCTGCTCATCAGTGATTGATTATGCAATGACGCACATTGACATACCTATGACATCGAATTGACATACACAAGTCACCGATTGGCGAGGAGCAACCATGACCCTGCGAATAACCGATGCCGTCATCAGCCGCGTCGTTCAGGAAGTGCTGGCAGAACTCCGTCAGGGGCGATCGGATGGTGCAGCCAGCGCACCGGCGGTGTCACGCCGCGAGGTTCGTCCCGGCCGCTGGGGCGTGTTTGACCGTGTCGAGGACGCTATCGCTGCCGCCTGCGACGCCCAGAAACGATTTGCGCGTCTCGGCCCCTCTGGCTGGGCCAAAGCCGTCCAGTGCATCCGACGCATTTGCGTTGACCAAGCCGAGCCTCTTGGCCGCGAAGAGTATGAAGAAACGAAAATCGGCCGGCTCGATCACAAAATCGAAAAGCTCACCGTCGCCGGTGAACGCACGCCCGGCGTCGAATTCCTGCTGACCCACGCCTACAGCGGCAGCGCCGGCGTCGCGCTCGTCGAGTACGCTCCGTTTGGCGTCATCGGGGCCATCACGCCGGTGACACATTCGTTGCCGACGCTCGCCTCCAATGCAATTTCCATGCTCGCCGCCGGCAACGCTGTCGTCTTCAATCCGCACCCGGCTGGCGCTGGCGTCGCCCGCCACGGCGTTCAGCTTTTTAATCAGGCCATCGAACAGGCTATTGGCATTGACAACCTGTTGACACTGGTGGCCGAGCCGACCCTCGAAACTGCCCAGGCCATTTTCGAACATCGCGATATCCAGTTGCTATGTGTGACCGGCGGCGCCGCGGTCGCTCGCGCTGCCCTGCGCAGCCCCAAACGCGCTATCGTCGCTGGACCCGGTAATCCCCCCGTCGTCGTGGACGAAACCGCTGACCTGGCCAACGCTGCTCGCTCCATCATTCGCGGAGCCGCTTACGATAATAACCTCCTATGTATTGGCGAGAAAGAGGTGTTCGCCGTCGCCTCCATTTTCGACGAATTATTAGAGGAAATGGAAAAAGCCGGTGCCGTTCGCTTAGATACTAAGCAAATCGAGGCCCTGACCCAAACCGCTTTCACCACCAATCAGGATAAGTCGAAATACGTCCTGAACAAGGACTTAGTCGGCAAAGACCCCGAGGTCCTGGCAACTAAGGCCGGTTTCCGTTTACCGCGAAAGACCGAACTCCTCTTTGGCGAAACCCCGCCCGACCATCCTTTCGTATTAGAGGAGCAGATGATGCCGTTCGTGCCCTTCGTACGTTGTCGCGATTTTTATGAAGCGGTGGAATTCGCTAAGCGAGCGGAGCACGGTTTCCGCCATACTGCCATCATTCACTCCCGCAATGTCGAAGCGATTACTTATATGGCCCGCGAACTGAATACCACGCTATTTATCGCCAACGGGCCCTGCGTGGCTGGGCTCGGCATCGGCGGGGAAGGTTATCTTAGCTATAGCATTGCCACGCCTACTGGCGAAGGGGTCACCACTCCGCTCACCTTTACGCGGCAACGGCGCCTGACCCTTACGGGCAGTCTGCGAGTCATTTAGGGGCTGCACCATGCAACTGGCACGCATCGTCGGACATGCAGTAAGCAATACTTATCATCCCAGCTTATGTGGCTGGCGCTTATTAGTCGCTCAACCCCTGGATATCCACGAACGACCCGATGGAGAACCGCTATTAGTGATGGACAACTTAGGGGCGAATGTCGGCTCTCTAGTCGTGCTGAGCAACGATGGTCAGGGAGCCCGCGAACTCGTCGGTGATAATAAATCTCCCGCCCGATGGTTTGTGCTTGGCCTGAAAGATTAGAGGCGTCCTATGCGTATCGCTCAGGTAATTGGCAGCATTACCTTATCAAAGCCGCATCCTTCATTAGCCGGCGGGCGACTGTTGATCGCGGTGCCAGCCAGTCTGCGGGCGCTGGCGCACAACCGCCATAGCGACGGCGAAGAAATCATCGTCTGGGACGACTTAGGGGCCGGCCCAGGCTGCTGGATCGGGGTAAGCGAAGGGGTCGAGGCGACCATGCCGTTTCGCCCCGAACGCAAACCGCTTGATGCCTATAGTGCCTGCCTCCTCGATGACTTATATCTTGATTCGCAGCAGCTGAAGGAGTTGTTGCCATGAACGAGCGAGCCATCAAGGAACAAATCTGCGAGATTGGCCGAAGACTCTATCAACGCGGTTATGTTTCGGCCAACGACGGGAATATCAGCGTCCGGCTGAATGAGCGCGAAATCCTCTGCACGCCGACTATGGTTTCTAAAGGTTTTATGCGCCCGGAAGATATATGCAAGGTGGATTACGAAGGCGATCAACTGGCCGGAACACGCAAACGCACTAGCGAAATTTTCCTGCATCTGGCAGTATATAAGCATCGGCCCGATGTCATGGCGGTGGTGCACTCGCATCCCCCTCACGCTACCGCGTTTGCCGTTGCTCACGAACCCATCCCGAAGTGCATCTTGCCCGAAGTCGAGGTTTTTATCGGTGAGGTGCCGATTGCTAAGTATGAAACACCGGGTGGACAGGCCTTCGCAAACACGATCGTTCCTTATCTCCAGGGGACTAATACCATTCTCTTAGCGAATCACGGGACGATAACGTTCGGCCCCGACCTGGAAAAAGCCTATTGGAACACGGAGATTATAGACTCCTATTGCAAGATATTGATTCTGGCACGACAGTTAGGTCGGGTGAATTATATTTCCGACGAAAAAACCCGCGAATTGCTGGCACTCAAACAACGCCTCGGTTACGACGATCCGCGATTGCGCTGCGCGCAGTGTCCCGTTTGTGGGCCAGGATTACTCATTCAGCAGGAAGGAGACTATATTCCCGAACCTTATGCTTTTCGCCGGGATGTGGGAACGAGCTGCGGTCCATGCGCGGGCAATGGCCAAATGCAAGAGGGCGTCCCGGACTTCAGCGACCTGGAAAACCTGGTGCAACGAATTACTCACGAAATCTGTCGCGAACTGAACATCCAGGTCTAATATTCACAAGCGCAGCGGGAGCACAAAATGAAGGTGAGCATTATCGGTGGCGGTGGAGTCGTCGGCAGCACGGCGGCCTTTGCGATACAGTGCGGCGGCGGCGTCTCCGAAATCTGTCTGATTGACGCGAATAAGGACCTGGCACTCGGTCAGGCGGAGGACCTCTTACACGGAAGTAGCCTCGTTGCTGATCAGCGCATTTATGCCGGGGACCTTGGGGAGATTCGCGATAGTCACATGGTGATTATCACTGCCGGCCTTCGCCGCAAGCCCGATGAAAGCCGCCTAGACCTTATCCATCGCAATGTGGACTTATTCCTCGGTATCCTAAAGGAGGCTAAGCAAATCGGCTGGCGGGAGAGCACTACGCTGCTGGTGGTCAGTAATCCCGTGGATATTCTCACCTATTTAGCAGTGCGTTACTCTGGGCTGCCTGCCAGCCGGGTGATAGGATTAGGTACTTTATTAGATACCGCACGTTTCCGTAGCTATATAGCCGCTAAGCTTAAGGTGCCTGCTACGCAGGTGAACGGGTGGATACTTGGGGAACATGGCGACAGTATGGTGCCGGTCTGGTCGAGCGTGCGGATCAGTGGCTGGCCAGTACAGCAATGGCCCGGCTACAGTTCGCAATTCGAACGAGAGGTCGAAGACCTGACGCGCAAAGCTGGGGCCGAGATGATCCGCCTGAAAGGAGCGTCGGCTTTTGCTGTGGGACTAAGCATTCGTGAAGTGGTGCATGCCGTCTTATTAGATCAGCGGCGATTGTTGCCGGTTTCGACCTGGCAGCAAGGTAAATACAGCTTGCGGGATGTCTGCTTGTCCGTGCCCACGGTGGTAGGTTGTGGCGGAGTGCGCGACCAACTGGAAATTCCATTGAGCCCCCGCGAACACGTCGCGCTGCAACACTCTGCCAAGGTGCTCGCTGAGACTATCCGCCAGGTCGAGGATCGGCTGAGCCATACGGCTGCACCTAGCGACGCAGAAAAAGTGAGTGCGGCACCAGCCAGTCCGGCGACCACCAGCTCCACTAATTCTCACATAGCTAGGGCCCCGGATAGCACGACAACTAAGCAGGCAACTAACACCGGAGATGCGCAACGAGTCATCCCCCGGTCGGCTTGGCAACTGGCCCGCTAAAGTCTATACAGAGACGTAGCAGCTATGGTGGCGAAATCCTTAGATATCAAGCTGGCACGCATTCATGCAGACCCGCACGGTGCCTCGGATTTCATCCTCGCCGATGCGAAAGATGCGGATATGGCCTTCGGTATCGGAGCGCCGGGACGGTCACCGGAAAACTATACTGGCGAGGTGCGGTTCCGCAGTTTAGCAGAATGGCGGGACATTATCACCGAGATCGTGGAGCAGGGGCTGGTAGATATCATGCTCATGTCGGCGAGTACCAATGAGGTGTTGACGATTCAGCGGCGGATTTTCGATAACAGCCCGGTAACGCCCGCGGTGCGCGTCAACGACACCACCGATATCTATGTCGTCCGTGGCGGGAAATATCATCTACATCCATCTCTGCCGTTCCGCTCTGCGACGCTCGACCATATCCAATGCGGTCATGTGGATTGTGATCCAAATGAGCGTTATCTGGGCGCGAACTTAGGTCTATATAGCATTACATTCAATAACGATCCGGTTCTGGATCGGGAAGCGCTCGAGCAATATAAGGAGTTTCGCCTCGAAGCAGAACGCAAGGGTTTCCGACATTTTCTAGAGGTTTTCGACCCGAATCAGCCTGAAGCCGTCGAGCAGAGCCGCATTCCCGAATTCATCAACGATATGATCGTTCGCAGTCTGGCGGGAGTGACGTCTAGGGGCCGGCCGCTGTTTCTTAAGATCGTCTATCACGGGCCGAAAGCCATGGAGGAATTAGTGCAGTATGACCCGCACTTGATAATCGGTGTTCTCGGCGGCTCGGCGGGCACCACCTATGACGCATTTAAGTTACTAGCGGAGGCAAAAAAGCATGGGGCGCGGGTAGCCCTATTCGGTCGCAAGATTAATAATGCGGAGAATCAACTGGCCTTTATCCGGTTTCTCCGTTTGATCGCGGATGGCGAAATCGGCCCGGAGGAAGCGGTGCGTGCTTATCATGGGGTGTTGCAGCGGCTGGGCATCCGGCCACAACGTACCTTGCAGGAGGATATGCAGCTGACGACGAATATCATGAGTTACGGTGGCAGCGGGCGCACCATCAGTTTCCCGGCGAGAACGGTTGGCCTCGGGACGCCTAACGTTTCTTCCGATGGTTGCCAGTGTCGACACTGCCCATGTCGGCGAAATCAGGAAGCAATGGTGAATGCCAGCGCGACCAATAATCCGGGTTATCCGAACAGTGTGCCGACAGCCGAGCCGGATTTTCGTAAAATGACTGCCGGGGAAAAGGTCGCCTATAATCTAGCCCGATGGCGACGTATTCTGGGCTAAACCTGCTTAGACACGGAGTGTCGGAAAGACAAGATCGCAGTACCGGGCATTACAAACTTAGACTATGCTTAGAGGGAGGCGCAGAGTATGAAGGCGGCTTATTACACCAGCACCGGCGGGCCGGAAATGATTCAATATGGCGACCTGCCCGATCCGGAACCGAAGGAAGGCGAGGTTCTGGTCAAGGTAGCGGCAGCGTCGTTGAACCCGATAGACACTTATATTCGCGCGGGCACGGTGAATATACCGCGGCCGACGCCCTATATTCCCGGCTGTGATCTGGCTGGCAAAGTCGTCAAGGTAGGCACCGGGACTAGAAGGTTTCGAGTGGGTGACCGCGTTTGGGGCAGTAATCAAGGTCTCATGGGTCGGCAGGGCACGTTTGCCGAGTACGCGGCGGTGCATGAAGACTGGCTCCATCCGATTCCCGACGGCGTTTCTTACGAAGAAGCGGCGGCGGTTGCGTTAGTGGGCATTACAGCGCACTTAGGCCTGTTTCGATGTGCTAAATTACAGGCGGGGGAAATTGTATTTGTCAATGGTGGCACCGGCGGAGTAGGTTCCATGGTGGTGCAAATGGCGAAAGCTGTCGGAGCGAAAGTGATCACGACGGTCGGTTCAGCGGAAAAAGCGAACTTATGCCGACAGTGGGGAGCGGACTTAGTGCTGAACTATAGGACCGACGATGCGCCGGCAAAGATCAAGGAGTTCAGCGGTGCGGGGGTACATGTCTGGTTCGAAACGCAGCGGGAGCCGGATTACGATCGCATGGTGGAGTTGACGCGGTTACGTGGCCGATTAGTGGTGATCGCCGGCCGTCAGGCGCGACCACCGTTTCCGCATGGGCCGTTCTATGTCAAGGACTTGACTTTATACGGCTATGCCATGTTCAATGCGACTGCGGAGGAACAACGGCGCTGTGCGGAGGATATTAATCGTTGGCTGGCGGAAAAGAAATTGCATGTGCCGATTGGTCGCGTGTTCAAGTTTTCTCAGGCCGCGGAAGCGCACCGGTTGCAGGAAGAGAACACCCTGCGCAAAGCGGGAACCTTAGTGGGTAAGATTGTGTTAGTGCCCGATTAGCGTGGCAATGCGATCTTATAGAGATCGTAACGGCCGGAGCGTTCCGAAACGATAACGAGATGCTGGCCGTCCGGGAACCACCAGGGGTAATCGTCGCGACCGGGATTATCAGTAACGCGGCGAGGGTCGGAGCCGTCGGCATTCATGACATAGATTTCGTAATTGCCATCGCGGTTACTGGTAAAGGCGATGCGTCGGCCATCGGGCGACCAGACCGGGCGAATATCCATCCCGGGTGAATATGTCAGTCGCCGAACATTAGAGCCGTTGGCGTCCATGACATAGATTTCGTAATCCCCCTCGCGGCTCGAGGAGAAAACGATCTGCTTGCCATCGGGGGAGAAGCGTGGCCAGTTATTGACGCCTGGGCTGCTCGTCAGAAACTGGCGATTCTGACCTTGCAAGTTAACATAAGCAATCTGCTGGCCGGTCGGGGTAGGAATACTAAATAAGACACGACTTAGATCGGGGCTGATAGCGGGGCTGCGCATGCCGGCAAAACCGCCACCGGGATCATAAACATAGTCGCGCTTTTCCTGGTAGTCGCGGATGACGAGCTTAAGATTGAGGTTAGCCCGGTTCTGGACGAAAGCGGCATAGCGGGCGTCGGGAGAAAAGGCGATCTCGAATTCGTTGGTGGTGGCGTCGGGGTGAAGGCGTTCGGATTGGCCCGTGCTCAGTCGCAGGCGCCAGAGACTAAGCAGCGTAGGCGTTTCCTGCAATGTATAGACAATTTCCTCACTACCGGGCAGGACGACAGGGTCGGCTTTCCAGCGGCCGTCGAAAGTAAGTTGTTTTTCGCCGGCAGGGGGTTGGGCAGCGAGGTGGCAGAGGGCCGGCGAAATCAAGATGCATAGAAGCGGCATAGCGAGACTCAGAGAGACGCGTAGAGTCATGAGGGATCCTCCTTATCGTGGGAAGTGGATTGCCGGGCCGCTGGTGAGGAATGGGGTAGCGAAACCAACTCGGCCGCGCCGCGTTCCAGCAAGCGGAGTGCGAGTTGTTCGCCAATGGCGCCGGCCTGGGGAGCGGTGGCGGTTTCGCGATCTTCGATGGCGCGGGAGCCGTCGGGGGCGAGGATCAGCCCGTGCAGGGTCAGATAGGCGTCGGTGATGGTGGCGTGAGCGGCAATAGGCACCTGACATCCGCCCCCGAGTCGGCGCAGGAAAGCGCGTTCGGCAATCACAGCGAGCCAGCTGGACGGGTCGTTGATCTGCTGGAGTAGAGCCAGGGTAGCGGTGTCCTCGGCGCGACACTCGACGGCGATGGCGCCCTGTCCGACGGCAGGTAGCCAGCGTTCGATCGCGAGCCGTTCGGTGATGCGATCGGCCAGACCGAGTCGAACCAGTCCAGCTTCGGCGAGGATGATGCCGTCGAGCTCTTCGGATTCGAGTTTGCGGAGTCGGGTTTCGACATTACCGCGAATAGGAACGCCCTCCAGATCGGGCCGCAGCCGTTTGAGCAAGGCCTGACGGCGCAGGCTGGCAGTGCCGATCCGACCACCGGAGGGAACGGCAGCGAGTGACGGATATTGGCGAGAAATAAAGACGTCGTTGGCCGGGCCGCGTTTGGGGATAGCGGCCAGTACCAGACCAGGCACAGGAATCGTGGGCAAATCTTTGCAGCTGTGGACGGCCAGGTCAATTTCGCCGCGCAGCAGGGCTTGCTGGATTTCCCGAGTAAAGACACCGCTGCCGCCGATCTGAGCCAGGGGAGCGTCGCGAAGCACATCGCCGGTGGTGCGGACGACGACTAACTGTACGGGTCGTGGGGCAACCATGGGGCGGAGGAGTTGCGCCACGTGTTCCGCCTGCCAGCGTGCCAGCACACTGCCACGAGTCCCCAGCCGTAACGCATGCATTCGCGGTTGCCACCTGGAAAGTATCCGAATATCATCGCGGCTCTCGGTTGCTAGAATTGTAGCGAGTGGCAAGAGAAGAAGCCTGGGAGCGAGTATGCGGGAACGAATGCACGGTACGACGATTCTGGCATTGCGTCATCGCGGCGAGTCAGCAATGGGCGGAGATGGTCAGGTAACGTTGGGGCAGGTCGTGCTCAAGAGTGATGCCCGCAAGATTCGCCGCCTGTACCAGGATCGGGTGCTGGTGGGATTTGCCGGGAGTGCCGCCGATGCTTTGGCGCTGCTGGAGCGGTTTGAGGCGAAGCTGAATGATCACCAGGGAAGTGTGCCGCGAGCGGCGGTGGAACTGGCCAAGGAATGGCGCACCGATCGGGTACTGCGTCGGCTGGATGCGATGATAGTGGCGATGGATCGGGAGAGTTTGCTGCTGATCAGCGGCACGGGGGAGGTGATTCAGCCGGAGGATAACATTCTCGGCATCGGATCGGGAGGAGCGTATGCGGTGGCAGCGGCGCGAGCGCTGGTGCGGCATAGCGAAATGAGAGCGGCAGAGATTGTCCGCACCGCTCTGGAGATCGCGGCTGACCTGTGCATCTATACCAATCGCCAGATTGCCGTCGAGCAACTCTAGCGCTGTGCGATGTGGTTTGGCCCGGTGCTAGTCCGGCAAAGACAGACTGAGAGCGGCGGGTGTAAGCCCGCCGTAGTGGCCGAACAATCGACATGGTGAACTACCGGGGCAACTCTGGAGGGAACCGACGTGGTAACCGAACTGACGCCGCAGCAAATCGTCGAGGAACTGGACAAGTACATAGTCGGGCAGTCGGCGGCGAAACGTGCTGTGGCCATTGCCTTGCGGAATCGCTGGCGGCGCTGGCAACTGCCCCCGGAAATTCGCAAGGATGTGCTGCCGAAGAATATCCTCATGATCGGGCCGACGGGCGTGGGCAAAACCGAGATCGCCCGCCGACTCGCGATGCTGGTCGGTGCGCCGTTTTTGAAAGTGGAGGCTACGAAATACACGGAGGTCGGCTACCATGGTCGCGATGTCGAAAGCATGATCCGCGACCTGACCGAGGTGGCGGCGGGGATGGTACGGCAGCAGCAACGCCAGCTCGTCGAGACGGAAGCAAAACGACGAGCGGAGGAACGCCTGCTCGACTTGCTCCTGCCACGTTCTTACGGCAGCGACGGCGAGGAGGATGAGCGGGAACGCCATCAACGGGTTCGGGAACGATTGCGGCGACGACTGGAAGCCGGTGAGCTAGAAGACCGCGAAGTCGAAGTCGTGGTGGAGCAAAAGCAGATGCCCTTTGCCATGTTCAGCGTCATGGGCATGGAACAGATGGAAAGCGAGTTGCAAAACATGTTTGAGAAACTGTTTCCCCGGGAGCGCAGCAAACGCCGCATGCCCGTTCGCGAGGCCAGGAAGGTTCTGTTGGAGCAGGAGGTGGACGCCCTGATTGACCGCCAGACGGTCACTGAAAAAGCGGTGGAATTGACGGAGAATCACGGGATTATTTTCATAGACGAGATAGACAAGATTTGCGGTCCGCCGTCCCTGCATGGCCCGGACGTTTCGCGCCAGGGAGTACAACGCGACTTGTTGCCGATTGTCGAAGGGACCACGACGCAAACGCGCTACGGTCCGGTGCGCAGCGACCACATCCTGTTTATCGCCGCCGGGGCCTTTCACACCTCCAAACCGTCCGACCTGATGCCGGAATTGCAGGGGCGCTTTCCTATCCGCGTCGAGTTGCAGGACCTGGGGCGCGACGATTTCCTCCGCATCCTCACCGAGCCCAAACACGCCCTGACTCGGCAGTATCAGGAGCTGCTGGCCACGGAAGGAGTGGATTTACAGTTCAGCCCCGACGCGCTGGAGGCGATTGCAGAAATCGCCTACGATGTCAACCGCACCACCCAGAACATCGGCGCTCGCCGACTGCACACCATCGTCGAACGGGTGCTGGAAGACATCAGTTTCCGGGCGCCGGAACTGCGTGGCCAGAAGGTGGAGGTCACCGGCCAGTATGTCCGCGATCGGCTCGGCGATATTCTCAAACGCGAGGACCTGAGCCGATTTATCCTTTGACCGAAACCGCCAAGACACCAGGCAGCCGGACGATACCCTGCTGACCGCGTGTCTTGGTGGTTCCAGCTTTCGGAAACGATGCTTATCGAACTGCATCAGCTGAGTTACGCTTACGGTGAGCGATGGGCTCTGAGCGAAGTCGAGCTGACGTTGCCCGAGGGCCGCATCGGTTTGCTCGGCCCCAACGGTGCCGGCAAGTCCACGTTGCTGCGGATACTCCTGGGATTACTCCGACCGCAGCGGGGCAGCGGGCACGTGCTCGGTTGCCCGTTGGCACGGCTCGATCCGCAGCTGCGACGGCAAATCGGCTATATGCCGGAGTCGGAATCTCTTATTCCGGGTTTAACAGGAATCGAATATGTGGCCCTGGCGGGCATCCTCTGTGGCATGCCGCGGCAAGAGGCATGGCGCTCAGCGCATCGGGTGCTAGATTTACTCGGCCTGGACGAGATTCGTTATCGCCGGCTCGAGGAATACTCGACCGGGATGAAACAACGCCTGAAACTCGCCCAGGCCCTGGTGCACCATCCCCGCTTGTTGCTGCTGGACGAACCGACAAGCGGCCTCGATCCGATCGGACGCGAACGGTTACTCGATCTGCTTCTGGGCGTGACACGGGAACTGCAGATGAGCGTGGTGCTGTCGAGCCATATCCTCAGCGAAGTGCAGCGGGTCTGTGACCAGATAGTGGTGCTTTACCAAGGGCGTGTGCTCGCTCAAGGGCCGATTGCTCAGCTCTGCCGGTCGGCGCAACGGGTGTATCGGCTGGGAGTCGTTGGGGACACCGTCGCCTGGCGGCAGGCGCTGACCCGCCAGCACGCGGAAATCCTTGCCGAAGACCACCAGCGATTCCTCGTCCGCGTCCGCGACGATTGGCCGACCATTCGCTTCTTTGAACTCGCCGAACTACACGGTGCCGTCATTCAGCACCTCAGCCAGGATCACGAACAGCTAGACGAACTCTACCAGCGCCTGCTTCGTCGAAACACTTGTGCCGAATAGCCACCAGCAGACGAAGGCGCTGGGCGAACACTTCGTGTTTCTTGGTGTCTTGGTGCCTTATTCAAGAAATTCGGTTTTGCCGGGGCGTTGGCGGCAGCACTCGGGCGGACGCCCACTGCTCTGGATGTGCTTCGCTGGTCGCTGAGGGCTGCCGCGTACGTGCGTCTATCCTGGTGGCCAATGCATGCGGCGACCACCGAGCAGGTGCAAATGCAGATGGGGTACGGATTGCCCGGCGAGTTCGCGGCAGTTCAAGACCAGGCGATAGCCTTGCTCTAGACCGAGTTGGCGGGCCAATTGCGCCGCTACCCAGTGCAGATGCCCGAGCAGCTCTTTGTCCGCCTCAGTGATGTCGGCATGGGTGGGGATGACTTTCTTGGGAATAATCAGGACGTGTACGGGTGCCTGGGGATTGATGTCGTGAAAAGCCAGGCAACGATCGTCCTCGTACACAATCTGGGCGGGAATTTTTCGTTCGATGATTTTGAGGAAAATGTTGTCCTGCATCATGGGCAATTTCCCGTGGGACTTGGCCTCGAGCCACCTCGGGCGGACGTCAGTCGCTTCTGGCGCTTCACGTTTCGGCAATGTTGTCTGCAAGCGGCGACTTCGCGATCAGTAAATCAATAAAGTCGGTGGCCGGCCAGAGGGTTGCACACACACTCGGCGAGGTCGTACGTAACGGCACTACCGGCCCGGTGTTGCACCATCTGGCCGGGAAGCCGACACCACACGACCGACCCGGAAACGCGAACCCCCCTGTCGCAGGCATGAGCAGCATTGGCCAGACCAAACCGGAGCGTAAAGCGTGTGGCAGATTGGGATAGACGAAGCCGGATACGGGCCGACGCTTGGGCCGTTCGTCATGACGGCAGTCGGTCTCGGCCGACCCGGTACCTTGCGGGCCAGCGATCCCTGGCGACTGCTGGACGACGTCAGCGACCACGTATGTCGGCGAAGACCGTACGCCGCTGCCGACAGCTTCTGCATTGCCGATTCCAAACAATTGCACCGGGGAAAACATGGCCTGGCGGAACTGGAATGGCACACCCTGCCGATCCTGTGGCGGTGGCTGGATGGCGAACGGCGGTTTGTGTCGCTGTTGGCAGCGCTGAGTGTAAACGGTTTGCCGGCGGAGATGGCCCTGCCGTGCTATCAGGCGGATTTGCGGCTACCGCTGTGCCACGACGCCGCTACCGTGGCTGTACGAGCTGAACGCTGGTGGCAATTGCTGCGGCGAGCGGGACTGTACCTGGCCCCACCTCGCCTATTCGTCCTGCTGCCGCCGGCCATCAATGCCGCCATCGCCGCCCACGAAACCAAAGCGGTCTTGCCCATGCTGGGCTGGCAGGTACTGTTCACGGTTTGGCTCCAGGAGATACCCAAACCGGCTGCGGCGGATGCGAGTCCGGGATCGCCACAGTGTTGCGAGGTCTGGTGCGATCAGTTGGGCGGGCGAAAGTATTATGCTGCCATGCTCGCCGGCATGCTTTCCGGCTGGCAACTCGAACACTACGTAGAAGCCCGGCAGCGCTGCCAGTATGTTTTTCGGCCGGTTCAGGAACAGCGGCGGTGTGGGACAGCTGATGTGGGCCAGCGGAAGGGCCGCCCGGCCACACAGAAGGACACAAGCAATCACCGGCAAACGAACTTACTCCGCGCCGATGTCGAATCCGCGACGCGGTGGCAGCAATGCACGGTGGTGATTACGCCTCGAGCGGAAAGGCAATCCTTTGTCGTGGCCCTGGCTTCGATGATCAGCAAATACGTGCGCGAGGTCTTCATGCATCACTGGAACGCCTATTGGCAGCAATACGTACCTGCTCTGCGTAAAACGGCTGGCTATCCGAGAGATGCGGGGCGGTTTTTGCGAGAGATCGAGTCGGCCCGGTGTCGGTTGGGCCTGGCGGAATCGTTGCTGCGTCGCTGTCGCTGAAATTCCTCAGCTCTGGTAGCGCAGCAGCAGATCGCCGGCGGCTACCTGGGTGCCGGGCTGCACCAGCACCTCAGCGATGCGGCCGCTGCGCTCGGCGTAAATGGTCATCTCCATTTTCATGGCTTCGAGGCTGATAAGCTTCTGCCCCTTTTCGACGTGATCGCCAGGCTGCACCATGACGCGCACGACCAGTCCCGGCATGGGGGCGCCGACTTCGCTGGGATTGGTCGGGTCGGCTTTGGGATGTGCCTTGCGTTCGCGGGCGAGACTGCGGTCGGTGACCACCACCTCGCGGGGCTGCCCGTTCAGCTCGAAAAACACCAGTCGCGTACCGTCCGGATGCGGATCGCCCACGGTCTGGAATTTGATGATCAGCGTTTTGCCCTTCTCGATGTCCACGCTGATTTCTTCGCCTGGTTCCATGCCATAGAAAAATACGGGCGTGGGGAGAACGCTGGTGTCGGAATACTTCTGCTGATGCTGGGCAAACTCCAGAAAGACGCGCGGGTAGAGCACATACGAAAGCACCTCGCGGAAGGAAACGGAGCGTTGCAGACGTTTTTCCAGTTCCGAGCGCACCTGGTCAAAATCCACAGGCGGCAAGGAAGCACCAGCGCGCTCGGTCAAGGGTTTGCGGGAGGCAAGAATCCGCCGTTGTAACGCTTCCGGAAAGCCACCCGGCGGCAGGCCCAGCCGTCCCTCGAAGAACTCCACCACCGATTCGGGAAACGCCAGCACTCGTTGAGGATCGAGCACATCTTCCGGTCGCAGATTGTTCGCTACCATGAACAACGCCATATCGCCAACCACTTTCGACGTCGGCGTGACCTTGACGATGTCGCCGAAGAGCCGGTTGACCTCGGCGTACATACGACGGACTTCCGGCCAGCGTTCCTTCAGGCCCATCGCCTGGGCTTGCTGATAGAGATTGGTGTACTGGCCACCGGGCATTTCATGCAGGTACACTTCTGCCGAAGATGTCCGCTGCACGCCTTCAAACGGAGCGTAGTACTGGCGGACGGTTTCCCAGTATTCGGCGGCGGCTTGGAGGTCCTCGAAACGCAATGGGCTGGCTCGCCGCGTGAACCGCACCATCTCCACCAGCGAGTTCAGGTTCGGCTGGCTGCTGGTGCCCGACAACGGTGCCATCGCCCCGTCCACGATGCTTACCCCTTCTTCCGCCGCGAGAAGGTAGCTGGCGGCCTGAATCCCGGCCTGGTCGTGCGTGTGAAAATGGATGGGGATGCCAATCTCCTGCCGCAGCGCACGCACCAGTTGCTGAGCGGCATAGGGCTTACAAAGTCCGGCCATGTCCTTGATCGCCAGCAAATTGGCGCCGCGCTTCTCCAGTTGCTTGGCCAACTCCACATAGTAACGCAGCGAGTATTTCTGTCGGGCGGGATTGAGAAAATCCCCCGTGTAACAGATGGCCGGTTCACAGAGCATCCCGGCCTCGCGGACGGCTTCGATGGCCGGTTCCAGATTCGGCAGCCAGTTGCAGGCATCGAAGATGCGGAACAGATCGATTCCGGCCTGGGCCGCTTCCTTCACAAAGGCCCGCACCACGTTGTCCGGATAGTTCGTGTAGCCGACCGCATTAGCCCCACGCAGCAGCATCTGAAACAAAATGTTCGGAATTCGCTCCCGTAACCTTGCCAGACGTTCCCAGGGACATTCCTTCAAAAAGCGCATGGCCGTGTCGAACGTTGCTCCGCCCCACATCTCCAGGGAAAACAAGTCGGCCAGACGGTGGGCGTAAAAATCGGCGATCTGCAGCATATCGTAGGTACGCATCCGTGTCGCCAGAAGAGACTGGTGAGCGTCGCGGAAGGTGGTATCGGTGAAAAAGAGATGCGGCTGGTCGAGCAGCCACCGGGCGAATCGTTCCGGTCCGAGTTCGCGGAGGCGATCGCGCAGCCCACGTGGCAGTTGTGCCGACTCACGTGCGGGCAATTCCGGCACGGGAGCCGGTTCCCTCGGCACCCGCTTACGCCATTCGGCAGTGACTCCCGCCTCTTTGCCCAGCGTCGGATTACCGTTGACAATCACCTCGGCCAGATAGCTCAGCAATCGCGTCGCCCGATCCAGGCGGGGCGGGAAGCGATACAGTTCCGGTGTTTCGTCAATAAAACGGGTGGTGAATTCGCCCCGTGCCACCGCCGGATGCGTTACGAGATTGATCAGAAACGGAATGTTCGTCTTGACGCCGCGCACCCGGAATTCCTGCAAACTTCGTTCCATCCGCCGCAGGGCATCTTCGAGTCGGCGTCCACGGGCGGTGACTTTCACCAGCAGGGAATCATAAAACGGCGTGATCACCGCACCGCTGAAGGCAGAACCCGCGTCCAGACGAATCCCCATCCCGCTGGCCGAACGGTAATGCGACAGTCGGCCATAATCCGGCAAAAACTTGTTAGCCGGGTCCTCGGTCGTGACCCGACACTGCACGGCAAAGCCCGTCACCGTCACCTGTCGCTGGTCGCCCAGATCGATCTCCGGATGTGACAGTGGATAGCCCTGGGCGATGAGAATCTGGCACTTGACAATGTCGTAACCGGTGACCTCTTCGGTCACCGTGTGCTCGACCTGAATACGTGGGTTGACCTCGATGAAATAGAACTGCCCGCTATCCACGTCGTAGAGGAATTCGACGGTACCGGCGTTATCCAGCCGCACTATCCGTCCAATGGCCAGGGCCGCTTCCAGAATCTGCTGGCGAACTCGGGCCTCCAGATTCGGTGCCGGAGCCATTTCCACCATCTTCTGATGGCGGCGTTGCAGTGAGCAGTCCCGTTCGTACAGGTGCACCAGATTGCCGTGCTGATCGCCAAGCAGTTGCACCTCGATATGTCGAGCGCGGCGAACGCATTTTTCCAGAAAAACATCCGGGATGCCGAACGCTGTCCCCGCTTCCCGCCGGGCCTGCTCTAAAGCATCGGCGAGCTGTGCGGCATTTTCGACGAGGCGCATGCCCCGTCCACCGCCACCCATCGCTGCCTTCACCATCACCGGGTAACCGATGCGCTCCGCAGCCGACTGGGCCTCGGCCAGGTCGGAAACTGGTTTCTCGGTGCCCGGCAGGATCGGTACGCCGGCCTGCTGTGCCAGTCGCCGCGCCACAACTTTATCGCCGAGCTGTTCGAGCACTTCGGTACGCGGCCCAACAAAGATCAACCCGGCCTGACGCACCGCCCGTGCAAATTCCGGATTCTCCGACAAAAAACCGTACCCCGGATGGATCGCGTCCACCTCATGCTGCAACGCCAGCGCCACGATCCCTTCTATGTCCAGGTAAGCGCGAATCGGTTCGCCCGGCTGACCGACGCGGTAAGCCTCATCGGCTTTGAACCGATGCAGCGCGAAACGGTCTTCATGGGAATAAATGGCGACGGTGCGAATCCCCAGTTCGTGCGCGGTGCGAAAGACGCGGATAGCAATTTCGCTGCGATTGGCTACCAGCAGCTTGCGAATCGGTCGGATATCCATTTTCCCTCCATCGTTAACCAGGCGCCAGCATAAGTATATACGCTGCGCCCACGTTTAACCGAGCCGCCAGTGTCGGCGACGGTGGCCAGTAAGAAGCGACGACGCGGCAGCTCAGCGAGCCATGCCGGGTAATCGGTGAAGCGAAGTCGCAGGGGCCGAGACGCCGGGTTGATCGGCGGCGCTGGGCGAATAGGTTAATGAACAAGTGGACGGGGACGGCTCCGGCGGAGCTGTCCATGAGGCAAACCGGCTAATTGCAGAAGCTCGATCTGTGGCGGGCCAACCTCGATCATTGCCCGCCCCACACTTCACGAGCAGAGACAAGCAGCTAGGCCGTGCCGGAACCTCACGCTGGGTGGCATACCAACCTGGCCGATCTGTGTGCATTTCCCCTGTCCAGACCGGGGCAGCGGGCCGGACATGAGTGAATCATGGCCAAGCAGGACAGGAGGCAACCATGCTGATTCTGCAAGGGCAACGCGCGGTGCAGTTCTGCGACGGCATGAGCCGTCGCGACTTCCTCCGGGTGGGCGGACTCTCAGCCGGGGCGATCAGCCTGACGCTGAGCGAACTGGCGCGGTTGCAGGCGGACTCGTCCCAGGAGAGATCGTGTATCCTGCTGTTTCTGGTGGGCGGACCGAGCCACCTCGATACCTTCGATCCCAAGCCGCACGCCCCGGCCGAAGTGCGTGGGCCATTCCGCCCGATCCCGACACGCATCCCAGGCGTGTACCTCAGTGAGCTTTTCCCGCAGCTGGCGCAGCGGCTTGATCGGTTGGCGTTAGTGCGGTCGGTTTATCACCGGGAGGCAGCGGTGCATGAGGCCGGCCATCAACTCCTGCAAACCGGTCGACTGTGCCGACTCGACCTGGAATACCCCCATTATGGGTCGGTGATTTCGTATTTGCGTGGTCGGCGTCGTGGCGTGCCGGCATTCGCCCTGGTGCCCGGCCCCATCGGTAACACCGGGATCAGCATCAGCCACGGCCAGAGCGCCGGTTTTCTTGGCCAGGAGCACGAACCGATTTATCTAGCACCGCTGCTACCGGAGAGCGATCTGGCTAAACTGGATTCGGAATCCGCGTTGCTGCGTGCCTTCGACCTGGCGCGTCAGCAAGCGGAGTCGCGAACCCAGGCGGCGCATGCCTCTGGTTCTCCACTGCTGACGCCGGCACTGCGTCGTGCGCTGCGGTTGGAAAGTGAACCGGCGAACCTGCGGCAGCGCTACGGCCTGCACACCTTTGGGCAGTCGTGTCTTTTAGCACGGCGGTTGGTGGAAGCGGGCGTTCGACTGGTTACCGTCAATATGTTCGAGACCGTCTATGACACGGTCACCTGGGACTGTCATGCCGACGGCGGTTCCCTCGCTTCGACCCTCGAGGATTACTGCCGATGGCTCGGGCCGATGCTCGACCAGGCGTTCTCCGCGTTGCTGGATGACCTCGAATCGCGCGGTTTGCTGGCCAGTACGCTAGTGGTGGCGATGGGGGAGTTTGGACGCACTCCTGTGCTTAATCCGCGCGGCGGACGCGATCACCATACCGGCGCCTGGTCGGTGTTGCTCGCCGGCGCAGGGATTCGCGTCGGCCAAGTGCTCGGCCGCACCGATCCCTGGGGCATGTATCCTGAAGAACGTCCCGTCAGCGCTGCAGAACTGGCAGCGACGATTTACCAGGCCCTGGGCATTCCACCGCAGACCCGTCTCCCCTTGCCGGATGGCACCAGCTTGCCGTTGGCCGACGCCGAGCCGGTCCGCGAACTTCTCCCCGACGCTGCCTCGGTGTAGGGACTGGCAGAACCCTGGCCCGCGGGCAGTTCGCCGGTGTCAGCGATCCGCCGCAATTGCTGGCGGGTGTCCACCTGGCCTGCGCCAAACGCGAAGAATACAGAACCACCCAGACACCAGGACGCCAAGGTAAAAATCTAGTGTCTCGGTGGTTACAGCTTCTTCAACCGAGGAGCAGCCATGACGACGGTGCTGCGACGAAAACCTAGCCGTGCACGGTTACCGCGACGGATGACGCTGGCTCAATACCTGGCCGACACCAGCGGCGAACGCAAAATCGAATTGCTCGACGGAGAACCGATCGTGAGCCCGCAACCGCGAGCCTGGCATCAGCGTTTGGAATACCTCCTGGAGCACGTGTTGCAAAGATGGGTCGAAGCTCATCAACTGGGCGAAGTGTGGCACGAGATCGATATGATCCTCGACCCACGCAAACCACTGACCTACGTGCCAGACATCGTCTTTCTCGCTAAGGAACATGCGGAACGCTTGCGTGACGGTCGGCTATACGGCCCAGCGGATTTGTGCGTGGAAATCGAATCGCCTGGTGACCGGCCTCGCGTCCTGCGTCGCAAATACCGCGATTACGCCCGCTACGGTGTCGCCTGGTACTGGATTATCCGCGTGGATGAAGATGGGCCATTCGTCGAGGAGAACGAGAATCGGGGCGGCGAATTCGTGGTGCGGCAGGAGATTGAGCCGGGGGAATGGTTTGCACCGGGGGCGTTTACGGGATTGCAGGTGAACCTGGCGGTGCTGGCGAGTGGCGAATTCAAGCGGGCGGTACGCGGCAAAGCCAAACGCCTGGTGTAAGATGCCAAGACAGAACCACGAAGACGCTAAGACACGAAGGAAAAACTTAGTCTCTTAGTGGTTCCAACATTGCGGACATGACCGGTGACGACCGGCGAAACGGAACATGGCAGAGAAGAAACGGGTGGCGATTCTCGGCTCGACGGGTTCGGTCGGCGTGAGCGCGCTGGAGGTGATAGCGGCGTTTGCGGATCGACTGGAAGTAGTGGGGCTGGTGGCACGCCGAAGTGTCGAGCGGTTGCGGGAGCAAGTGAGGCAATTTCGGCCACGCTGGGCGGTGTTGACCGAAGAAAGTTTGCGGTGGCAAGTGCGGGGCGAGGAATTCGCGCCCACGCGGTTGGAGTTCGGGGATGTGGCCGTGCATGAACTGGTGGCGTCGTCGGACGTGGATGTTGTCCTAGTGGCCATCGTCGGGGCCGCTGGACTAATTGGCGCCTGGTCGGCAATTGCCGCTGGCAAAACGGTAGCGCTGGCCAATAAGGAAGCCTTGGTCTGTGCCGGCCCACTGTTACTCAAGGAGGCCCGGCAAAGCGGGGCGGTGCTGCTGCCGGTGGACAGTGAACACAGCGCCATTTTCCAGCTGCTGCAGGGCCGCGACCATCGCGAGGTGGAACGGATTATTTTGACGGCCAGCGGCGGGCCATTTCGCGGCAAGAGTCCCGCGGAACTCGAACAAGTGACCGCTACCGAGGCGCTGCGACATCCTACCTGGCACATGGGACCGAAGATCACCATTGATTCGGCGACGCTGATGAATAAGGCCCTGGAGATCATCGAGGCCCGCTGGTGGTTCGACTTGCCGCCTCAGCGTATCCAGGTGCTGATCCATCCGGAATCGGTGGTGCATGGTCTGGTGGAACTGCGAGACGGTAGCGTGCTGGGGCATCTTTCTGCCCCAGATATGCGCTTGCCGATCCAATATGCCCTGCTGTATCCGGAACGTCCTACCGGCCCGGCTAACCGCCTGGACTGGACGAAACTGCGGGAGCTGCACTTTGAGTTGGCCGATGCGGACCGGTTTCCGGCCCTACAATTGGGATACGAGGTGGCAAGCCGAAATGACCTGAGCGGGGCGGTGCTCAATGCCGCCAACGAGGTGGCTGTCGAATACTTCCTCGCCGGTCGCTGTCGCTTCCTCGACATAGTCCGGGTCTGCCGCACTGTCCTGCAGGCTTACGATCGCCGGGCAGGAGTACCCGTCGAGGCGGTGGCCCGCTTGCCGATTGCCCGGGAGCACTCGCCTACCGGCACCGATTTCTCTACCAGCGCTTGGCCGCCTGATACTGCTGTGCAGATACTGGAAGCGATTCAGGCGGCGGATCGCTGGGCGCGACAGGAGGCCAGCCGTTGTCTGCACACCTGAATCCCGATGCCCGTAGGGACTTGGATGCAGAGCCGCCACCGCTGCGGTTGCGGCGACTGGGCTACCGGGTGTTCTGGATAGCTCTGATCCTGGCCGGGTTGACCTGGTGGGGATGGGGGAAATCCTGGGCCCAGATGCTCGATGCGTTGCTGAACATCCTGTTGCTGGCAGGCGGGCTGACCCTGGTCGTGTTCATCCACGAACTCGGCCATTTTCTCGCCGCCAAGTGGTGCGATGTCCACGTCGAGACCTTCAGCATAGGATTCGGCCCGGCCATTCCCGGACTCTGGTTCCGCCGCGGGGAGACGCTCTACAAGATTGCCTGGATACCGCTGGGCGGATATGTGAAGATGCTCGGCGAAAATCCTTACGATGCCGACGGCGACTCCGGCCGCGACGATCCCCGGGCTTACCACAACAAGCCGGTCGGTCAACGCATGGTGATTATTTCCGCCGGGGTCCTGATGAACCTGGTACTCGGAGCGGTCTGTTTCATCTATGCGTATATGGCGGGCAAGACCGAAGTGCTGCCGGTCATCGGTTACGTCGAGCCAGGTTCTCGCGCTGACCAGGCCGGGCTCGTGCCCGGTTCGCGAATTCTGCAGATCAACGGCAACACGCGACCGGCCTTTGAAGACCTGATGTACGCCAGTGCCACGGCTCGCGCTGACATCACTGAGATTTATCTTCGCTGGGAAACCCCGGACGGTCAGGTACGAGACGCGGCGATCACGCCCCGCAAATTGCCGCACGATCAGCGTCCTCTGCTCGGTCTGGGCCCGATGCCTGGGCTGGCCCTGGCGCGATTGGAAGTGGATGATGGTGGCCCGGTTTACCCGGAGACGGCAGCTGCCGGTCGTGGATTCCAGCCCGGCGAGGTCATCCTAGGCGTCAAAAATCTCCGCGACGGTTCGCTTTGCCCGTTTTTGACCGCCGAGGAATACCGCAGCGGCGAGCGCGACCTGCGCGTCCGCGCTTTGCGTACCGCCGATCGCATCCTTTATCAATGGCGGCAAGACCCGCTGGCGTTTCATGTCTGGCATCCAGAGACCGATACCGAACGCTGGATAGATGTTCCGCCGCAACCAGTACGCTGGTTCGGCCTGACGCTGCGACTGGGGCCGATTGTTTCCACGAATCCCACCACTGCCCGCGCCTGCCCCGGTCAGGAAAAGTTACAACCCGGCGATGTCCTGGTAGCGGTGGAAGGCAAACCGATTGGCGATCCGTTTCGTTTGCCGGAGCGTTTGGAGTCGCTGGCAGGTAAAACCGTGCATCTCACGGTGCAGCGTGGCCAACGCCAGCTCGTCGTTCCGGTTCAGCCGGTAGGCGACTGCGCCTCCTGGTGGAATTATGCCCCGTCGCGACCGCTTGCCCCCTGGCCGATTCCTGCCCTCGGCATTACCTGTCGCGTCGAGCCGACCCTGGCGGAAGACCTCGACGTGGAGCACTTCCCCGCCACCGATGCCGACTCCGGTCAGCCGGCGGCTTTGCATCGCGGCGATAGTTGCGTACAAATCGAATTCCAGGACCGCACACTGCGTGCTGGCGGCGGCTGGCGTAGTGTCCGTTACCGTTTCGGCGAGGATGAAAATAGTCGCGATGCGGTCGCCTGGCCCTACCTTTTCTGGGCCTTGCAGGGGCCGATGGTTCATCCCGAAGTCACCCTTACCGTCTGCACTCCCGACGGAACTGAACGGCGTGTCCGCCTCCAGGCTCGCCCCATGTCCGACTGGTTCCAGCCGGATCGCGGCTTAATTCGCGATCGCGAAAAGGTCGTTTATTACGCTCCCGATCCGTTTCGGGCACTGGTGCTAGGTTTGCGCGACACCCACCGCACCGTCGTCAACATTTACCTGACGCTCAAGAACCTTTTGACCGGCGACATTTCGATCCGGCTACTGAGCGGCCCGGCTGGCATCGTCGGTATGGGCTATGAGATGGCCAGCCTTGGTCTCAATTATTTCGTCTGGTTCATCGGGCTGATCAGCATCAACCTGGCGGTGATCAATTTCCTGCCCATTCCCATTCTCGATGGCGGACACATGGTCTTTCTGATCGTGGAAAAGATCCGTGGTCGCCCCGTCAGTCGCCGCGTCCTCGAATTCGCCAACATCATCGGGCTGACCTTGCTGCTGCTGCTATTCATCACGGCCACGACCATGGACATCACCCGCTTTCTCGGCCGCTGAGCTTTGGCGAGCTGGCATCACAGGTTCGCGGAGACGGCAAACGTCTGCCTGAGCCTATTTCCACTCCAGTGCTTCTATAGGATTCCCCTGCAGGCCCTGGATCTGCCGACAGCGAACCGGGGGATCGGACTTCCCGCCGGGCAGCACGCAAACCCATAACCGGCGCTTCGTTCCCCGGGGCCTGCAAAGCAAGCGGCGGAACACCTTGCCACGGAGGAATGGCCATGTGGCTTGTCGGGCTGGCACTCTATACGGCCGTCGGTCTGGCCGAGGAAAAACCGCTGGATGTCGAAACCGCGCGAGGTCTGGTGCAAGCCCGGCTGAAACAGCTGGGCGTCGCTCCGGCAGCGCTGCAACACCTGGAGCGGGCGGAAGTGCGGTCCGCCTTGCCGAACTGGCAGGTGTTTCTGCTGCGGTTTCCCCAATTTCCGGTGGCACGGGTCCCGCCGCCACCTTTGGGCAGCAACAATCTTTTCTTCGTTTCGCCGCAAGGGGCTGTCCAGCTGGTCAGTGAGCCGCAGCAACTGCGGGCGCTGTTTCAGCAGCACGTACGTGCGGATTCGGAAAAATCGGCGAGTGTCGCGGTGCGCGCCTGGCTGATGCTGGCGAGTGAGTTGCGGCAAGATGGTTTTTATCAGTTCCGGCTGGTGAACGAATCGCTGCGGGCGAGCAAGACACCAGCAGGCTGGCTGGCCAGCGGTAAGCTCGAAGTGGTACCGAAGGCCGGCAATGAAGGTTTCTTCGCCGCCGAATTGCTCTTTTCGCCCCAGGGGCAATTGCTCAAGCTTCGCGAAGACGTGCAACTCAAGCCAGGAGTGCGCCCGATTTGTCAGGCGACGAAACTGCTCGACCCCGATCCGATCGTGCGTCGCATGGCTGAGCGCGATCTGCTTATCCTCGGTCGCCAGGCCAAGCCATACTTGGACGACCAGTGGCGTCGAGCCGATCCAGCTTTGCGACAGGCCATCGAGCGGCTCTGGCAGCGAATCGAGCGGGAGGAACGTTAGGCTTATGGAAAATCCGAACCGCGTTGGCCAGGATATCGCTTGCTGCGGGCACTGCCACAGCGCCGTCGGTGCCTGCCCAGGCCGAGTGGCACTCGCTTTAATCGCGTGGAGCGTCTGGTTTCTGGCCGGGGGATCGCACCTGAGGGCACAAGCGAGTGGCGAGGCGCAGCCCGGTGCGACACTGCCCCCGTTGCTCTGGGGTGCTGATGCCGAAGGGGGCGCACCTTACATCTTCAACGATCCCCAGCGTCCTGACGAGTTGATCGGTTTCGAAGTGGACATCGTGCGGGCACTGGAAAAAGAACTCGACCGACGCATTCAGCATAAACAGTACGACTTCAAAAAGCTCCTCGACGGCCTGGAACGGGGGGACATAGATTTCGCCATGAATGGTCTGGAGATCACGCCGGATCGGCAAAAGCGTGTGCGATTCAGTCGCCCCTATTACGTATTCAAATTGCAGCTGGTGGTACGTGCGGAGGAAAGCGAGTTGCGCAGTCTGGCGGACTGTCTGCGTCGGCGAGCGCGGATGGGAACACTGGAGAACACGGCGGCATCGCGGTTGCTCGAACAACTCGGTTTACCCACGCAACTCTACGACAGCCAGGTCACCCCTTTTGAAGACCTGGGGGTGGGTCGGCTGGAGGCGGTGCTGCTCGATGTGCCGATTGTTCTTTACCATGCCCGCCATAAGCCCGGTCTGAAACTGGTGGAACCGCCTGTCAGTGGTCGTGGGTACTACGCCATCGCTTTCCGCAAGCAGGACGAGGAGTTGGCCCGGCAGTTCGATGCCGCTTTGGAACGCCTGCTGGAACGGGGAGAGTTGCGGCGGATTTACGAAAAGTGGGGCTTGTGGAACACTAGCCAGGAGGAACTCTATCCGCCGAATCGCTTTGGCCTGGAACTGGCTCAGGAGTCAGCGACACCGGCACCGCTGACCGGCTGGTCGTTTGGAAGCTATTTTCCGTTGCTGGCGCGGGCGGCCTGGGTCACCGTGGAACTCACCGTGCTGAGCATGCTCGTGGCCGTCATCGCTGGTCTGCTCGTGGCCGTTTGCCGACTCTATGGCCCGCAGCCGCTTTCTTGGCTGGCGCTGGCCTATGTGGAATTTTTCCGTGGCGTGCCGGTGCTGTTACTGCTCTATTTCCTGTACTTCGGTCTGCCCGCGATCGGGCAGGTGCTGGAGTGGGACTTGGCGCTGCGCTGGTCGCCATTTGTCACTGCCGTCATCGGGCTAGGGCTGAACTATGCCGCTTACGAGGCGGAGATTTACCGGGCCGCTATTGCCGCCATTCCGCCGGCGCAGTGGGAAGCGGCCGCCAGTCTCGGTTTGACACGGGCTCAGACTTTTCGCCACATCATTCTGCCGCAGGCGGTGCGAATCATTCTGCCACCTTCGACGACCGATTTTATCGCACTTTTCAAGGATACCAGCCTGGCCGGAACCATCACCGTCGTCGAACTGAGCAAGCAATATCAGATTCTTTCGACCTCTGGTGCGGACTACCGTGCCCTGGTGGAAATCGGCCTAGCCACAGCGCTATTGTATCTGCTGATGGCAGTGCCGCTTGGTTACTTGTCGCGGTGGCTGGAAGCACGCTGGCACGGGGGCTTCCTGACCGAAGGACGGCATTAACCCCACAACAAGCTCGCCACGATGTTCGATATTCAGATTCGCGGGCTGGTCAAGCGCTACGGCGAACGGACGGTGCTGGACGGTCTGGACCTGACCGTACACCAGGGCGAAACGCTGGCCATCCTTGGGCCGAGCGGCAGCGGCAAATCCACGCTGTTGCGCTGTCTGAACGCCCTGACCTCTTTCGACGCCGGCGAAGTGCGAGTCGGGGAGATTGTTCTGCGAGCCGGCCAGGCCGATCAGCAACTGGCCTTGCAGATACGCCGACAACTCGGCATGGTCTTCCAGGAGTTTGCCCTGTTTCCCCATCTGCGGGCGCTGGACAATGTGGCGATCGGCCCGCGGTTGGTGCTGGGCTGGCCGAAGAACCAGGCCCGCGTTCTGGCCAGAAAACTCCTCGCACGCGTCGGTCTGGAACACCGCGCGGAGGCTTTCCCGGCTCAGCTCTCCGGCGGAGAAAAGCAGCGAGTGGCTATCGCCCGGGCCCTGGCCATCGGCCCGAAGGGGTTATTGTGCGACGAAATCACCAGTGCCCTCGACCCGGAGCTGAAATGGGAAGTGCTGGAGGTGCTTGCCGATCTCAAACGCGAGGGACTGACATTGGTGGTGGTCACGCACGAAGTCGGTTTCGCTCGCCGCGTCGCTGACCGCGTCTGTATCCTCGCCGATGGCCGCATCCTCGAAGAAGGTCCACCCGGCGAAGTTCTGTACCAACCCAGGACGCCCCGTGCCCAGAAATTCCTTGCCCGCGTTCTGAGTTGACCCTGGACGCTCGGACAAGCGGGTGCTATAATGGGCGGCTCGCTGATGGCGACGCCTGGCGATCGAATCAGCGGACAGTAAGATGACAGCGGCCCGAAGCCGTAACCGGAAACGGAGGTCAGGCCTCGGAAAAACTGAGTCGTCGGTTGCGCTAACTGCGTCGCGACCCGGGTTGCGATCGGCAGTCTCGAAGAGTCCGTGCTTGCGGTTGCCGCGTTTCAAGGAGCCAATCCCGTGAGCGATTTCCCTGGCAAATCTCCCTTTATTCGCAGCGTCTTTGGCCGAATCTTCAGCCTAGATTTACAGCAGCGGATGCTTTTGCTCGACGATCAGGGGGACCTGCGGCTCTACCTGTTGGCGGAGGATGTCCGCGTTTATGACTGCATGCAGCAAAGCGACCTGAGTCGGCTGCAAGTCGGTCAGGAAGTGCAGGTGATCTACGAGATTACCGAGCGCGGGCCGATTGCTCTGGCGCTGCACCTGACCGCCGCCAACGAGTAAATGTCAATCGCCTTCGCACACGCTGGCACGACCAACGCGAGTAACGGCTCGGCCAATCGGATGAAACGTGCGCGTGGGACGCAAGACTGCGTGGCGGAGCGGTGGAGGCCAGTTCTCCGAAGTGGCGGTCGGCAGGCGATATTACCCTTGTGCCAGTTGCGCCAGCCGGGGAAACAACTCCCGCAGTGCCGGATAGAGCCGCCGATATTCTTCGTAACATCGATCGTAGAAAGCTTTGCTGGCCGGTTGCGGCGCGATTTCTTCGATAACGCGGATGGTGGCATCGCAGGCTTCGGGAACGGACCGGTAGGCCCCGGTGCCGACCATAGCCAGGATGGCCACGCCGAATGCTGGCCCTTCGCTGGCGTTAACCAGTGCCACCCGCTGGCCGTAGATGTCCGCCTGCAACTGTCGCCAGAACGGATTGCGTGCCCCACCGCCGGACAGGCGAATCTGTTGGGGAACAATACCGAGTTCGGCCATGACGTTGAGACAATCGCGAAGTGCCAGGGTTGCTCCTTCCACGACGGCGCGAGCCAAGTGTCGCCAGCCGTGTCGCACCGTCAGACCAATCCAGCCACCGCGAGCATAGGGATCAGCATGGGGATGTCGTTCGCCGGTTAGGTAAGGCAGGAAAACCAGCCCCTCCGCGCCCGGCGGAGCCTGGGCTGCCAGAGCCAGAATCAGATCGTAGGCATCCACCTGCCGTTCAGCGGCCAGGCGCATTTCCGCCGTGGCCAGGTGATTGCGGAACCATTGCAAACTTCCGCCCGCACTCAGCACTACGCCCATCAGATGCCAGGCGCCTTTGACGGCATGACACATAGTGTGCACCCGCCCGTGCGGATCAGTTTGCACCTGGTCGCTATGGGCGAAGACCACGCCGCTGGTTCCCATGGTGGCACTGAGGATACCGCTGCGGACAATGCCATTGCCGACAGCACTGGCCGCCTGATCCCCAGCACCCCCAACTACCGGAACGCCGGCCGGGATACCGAGTTCCTCCCCCGCCGTTCTGCTCACCTGGCCGGTAATCTCCTGCGACTCCACGCACCTGGGCAGCAAATCCTCAGCAATCTGCAGCCGGGACAATAGCGGCTTGCACCAGCACCGTCCAGCCACATCCAGCAACAACGTGCCCGAAGCATCGCTCACCTCCGTCACGAACTCGCCCGTGAGCCGGTAACGAATGTAATCCTTGGGTAACAGAATCTTGCGGGTGCGTTCGTAAACTTGCGGTTCGTGTTGCCGCACCCACAAAATCTTGGGCGCCGTGAAACCCGTAAACGCGGGATTGCTCACCAGTCGGATCAAATTGGCCCGACCCCCCACGGCTTCTTCGATCTGGCGGCATTGCTCCGCGGTACGCTGGTCGTTCCAGAGGATGGCACGACGGAGCACCCGCCCCTGATTGTCGAGGAACACCGAACCGTGCATCTGCCCGCTCAAACCGATGCCGCGGATCTCGGCTCCGGCAACTCCCGCTCGCCCCAGCGCCTGCCGCACACTCTGCACCGTACTTCTCCACCAATCTTCCGGTTCCTGTTCCGACCAGCCGGGCTGCGGATAATACGAGGGATGCTCGGCCGTCGCCGTCGCCAGGATCGTGCCATCCTCCCGACACACCACCGTCTTGGTACCGCTGGTTCCGATGTCTATGCCGAGATAGACACTCATGGCTAAGTCTCCGCCTGCTGCGTGCTCCGAGGGCATGCACACCTGGTCCTAGCCGGGGACAATCACGCCGGCACTGTCGCTGGCAGTGTCGCTACTTGACCGCCTATTGTACAAACCGAACCCCACGCCTTCCGCCCATCCGCGCAACTCGCTGCAACCGAGGTAGCGAGGTTCGTGCTGGGTGCCTACGTGTCTTCGTGGGTTGCGGCTTTCGGGAACGGGACAGATTTTGGCAAGCCAGCGGCTCGCTCACCGGTCGTCTGCAGCCAGAATCGTTAGCTCGGTTGAGCGGCGGCCTGGCGGGATTGGACGAAACTCATGAGGCGATCGAGCACGGCCTGGTTAGCGCGGATCACCTGATACTCGCGGACAAACGCCCAGCCATTGCTCAGCAGACTCAAGACCGACACAATGGGATGCGTTAGGCCAATCCAGGAATCCGGGTCGGTGTGGATAGCGGCACCACTGCCCACGGTCAGGATGACGACAAGCATGGCCAACATCGCCGATGGGTAGGCCTGCCGTTTCAACTCCCGCGTCGCAGCCACACCTTCGGCCTGGGGAACGTTATAGGCCAAGCTCACTTCCTTGACCCATCGTCCCGTGCCCAGCAGATAGGTGAAGACCAGACAGTGCACCAGCAGCACCAGGATGGCGGTAACCAGTCCGGCGACGATATGCCAGCTGACTGGCGGGGGCCCGTGCAACCAACCACGGCGCTGTGGCCACGGTTCCACCAGCTGCGTCAGCCCCAGAGCGAATGCGGCTAACAAAGCCAGCGCCGTCAGCGTCGCCAGCACTGAGAAAATCCGTGTCATCTGTGCTTACTCCCGTCAGCGTCGCCAGCCAACTCCAGGCCCAGAGGACCAGCTCCTGGGAATAATGTACGCGACTGGGCGGATTTGTCTGCAACGGCACGGCCAGGCGATGAACGATCGCCGCGAATGTTGTACTGCTGGCCGCATCTGGACATGCCGCCGTTCTGACGGCAATTCACCGAGCAGACCGCTGGCTAAGCGGAGGCAGGGCGACGATGAATCGGCGAGTCGCCAGGCTGCTTTGGTATGGCCTGGCGCAACCGGCGAACCGCAGCGCTGATGCCATCGGCAGCGCGAAAAATTGCCGATGCCACTGCCAGCACATTTCCGCCCGCCTGCACCGCCAGCGGTGCCGTCGCTTCATGGATGCCGCCATCGGCTTCCAGATCGCAAGCCAGACCCAGCCGGTCTATTCGTTCTCGTAAAGTACGCAACTTCGGCAGCATTTGCGGTAAAAACGCCTGGCCACTGAAACCAGGATGCACGGTCATGACAACCACGATATCCACGTCCGGCAAGCGTTCGATAATGGATTCCGCTGGTGTCTCTGGATTCAACACCAGTCCCACGTTTTTGCCAAGCTGGCGAATGGCGGTATGTATCGCTGACCAAGGAGTGTCAATCTCGGCATGTACCATGAGGTAATCGGCACCGGCCCGGGCGAATGCTTCCAGAAACCGCAGCGGTTCGCAAACCATCAGGTGAACTTCGATGGGCAGACGTGTGATTGGCCGCAACGATTCCAGCACCATCGGGCCCAGGGATAAGTTCGGCACGAAGTGGCCATCCATGACATCGAAATGGAAACGGTCCACGCCAGCAGCTTCCGCTTGGCGCACCTGCTCGCCCAGCCGTGCGAAATCTGCCGCCAGAATGGATGCGGAAATTTGTACCGGAGTATCAGCCATGCTCTGGCTCACCATGGGGCTATGATTCACAGGGCTGGCGCGGAGGTGAGGCTTCACCGTGCCCGCCGAATTGTTCCCGCAGAGCTGACAGCAATTTTTCGCCGTAGGAATTGCCTCGCCGGGATCGGAATCGCGCAAATAATGCCGTTGCCAATGCCGGGATGGCAGTCCCCAGTTGCACCGCAGTTTGCACCGTCCATCGCCCTTCTCCGGAATCCGGCACTTGGCCGGTGAATCGTTGCAATTGCGGATCGCGGCAGGTGGCAATCGCCGCCAGGTCCAGCAGCCACGAACCCACGACACTGCCGCGCCGCCACAATTCCAAGATCGCCGCGATGTCGAATTCATAGCGCCAATCGCGCTGGGGTTCGGTCTGAGCGGCGGCCTGAAGCAAATCCACGCCCTCGGCATAAGCCTGCATCAGAGCGTATTCGACGCCGTTATGCACCATCTTGACGAAATGTCCAGCACCGACGGGGCCGCAGTGCAGGTAGCCGAGTTCGCACGGTTGCGGTTCGCCGGTTCGCCCTGGCGTGCGCGGCGCTGCTTCCAGCCCCGGCGCCAAATCTCGCAAAATCGGTTCCAGCCGCGCCACCGCCGACTTTTCCCCGCCGACCATCAGGCAATAGCCCCGCTCCAATCCCCAGATGCCACCGCTGACGCCAACATCTACATAATCTATCCCGAATCGCTGCAATTCGTGCCACCGGCGTAGGTCATCCTCGAAATAGGTGTTGCCGCCATCTACGACCAAATCCCCGGCTTGCAGGAGCAACCGCAATTCGGCAATTGTGTCCTCTGTTACTTCTCCCGCTGGTAACATCAGCCAGACAATGCGGGGCGGGGTCAGCTGTTCCACCAGTTGCCGCAGGTTGGCGCTGGGGATCGCCCCTTCGGTTTGCAGTTTTTTCACCGCCGTGGAGTCGCGGTCATAGACGACCAGCCGATGACCGCGCCGCATCAGCCGCCGCGTCATGTTGGCGCCCATGCGTCCCAATCCGACCATACCCAGTTCCATACGCCACTCCCTTTGCCGGTCAAATCGCTATGCGCACTCCGGTACCGCCCATGCTTGCCAGCAGGTTAGGAATTGTCAGAGTGATTTACCGCTCGGCTCAGCAGGCGAATTCCATGGTGTTTGAGTACCAGTACCTCATCGGCCAGGTTCAGAAACAATCCTACTTCGACCACGCCAGGAATGGCTCGCAGTCGCCGCTGCAGCTCGGCTGGTTGCGCCACCGGGCCAATCCGACAATCCAGCAGATACTGGCCATTATCGGTGACAACGGGCTGACCATCGGCATCGCGGCGCAATTCCGCCACCGTTGCCAGGGCAGCTTCCACGTGCCGTTTCGTCCAGTGCCAGCCGAAACGCATGACTTCCAGAGGCAAACGCCCGCGCGTGCCCAGAACCGGAACCAATTTTTCAGGCGTTACGACGTAGATACGACGCTGAGCCGCCCCCGCGAGAATCTTTTCCCGGGTCAATGCTCCCCCGTAGCCTTTGATGAGATTCAACTGAGGGTCCACTTCATCGGCACCGTCGAGCAACAGGTCGAGATCGTCGGCAGCCAGGACTTCTTCGCACGGGGCGGAATCGAGCCAGGCCACCGGCAATCCCACGGTGGCTGCCTGGACGCTAGTCCTTTCGCTGGCGGACACCACGACCAGTTCTTTCCTGACGGCAAACACCGGCGCCAGGTACGGCAGAAGCGCCTCCACGGTGCGCCCTGCACCGAGAGCAATTCGGCCACGCGGCGGCAACCAGTTCTCCAGCACAGCGATGGCTTGTCGCAGCACATCCGGGTCTTCCAGGGGAGACATGGTCGGCTTCGGCTCCCGCGGTAGTTGTAGTGGGGGCGATACTACCGGCACATTGCTTGTAGCGATGCTATTGCTGTCCCTAATCAGCTATGGTACAATCCCTAACAGCGTCACAATCGCGGCTGGTTGCCTGATCTCGCTGGCCGCGTTTTTCCGCAGGGATGCGTTTTTGTGACGCCCATGGTGTAAATTTGCCACGAAGGCTGGTATCTCCATCTTATGCCGCTGCCGATAATCAACATCGGCTCGGCCGCGGAACAGAGGCGTTCGGACAAGAGGCTTTGCTGTGCCAAGGTCCCGCCGCCACAAGTCGCTTCTTTTTCAACCCCGGAGGTGCCCCCATGCTGCGCTGGCTTCATCGCTGGTGGTCTAGGTGTCTGGGATGCGCAACTGGGAGAGTGGCGCAGTGGCGGTCACGGCGTAGCCAGCCATCCCGATTTCGACCGCGGGTCGAGTCGCTCGAAGAGCGCACGGTTCCCTCGACCAGTATCCCGCTCAATCCCTTGACCTGGTCAGAATTTGGTCCGACGAAAATCGTAGTTTCTGGCCAGGCAACTAATCCGCTCAGCGGACGGGTGAACGCTGTTGCCGCCCATCCCACCGACCCCAACACGTATTTTGTTGCCACCGATGGGGGCGGAATCTGGAAAACCACCGACGGAGGCAACAACTGGACATCCTTGACAGCCAGCCCCAATCTTCCCTCACAGGTGATCGGCAGCATTGCCGTGGCCCCCAGTAATCCCAACGTGATTTACGCGGGCACCGGTCGCGCCGACTTCAGTGTGGATGCCCGTTACGGCCAGGGGTTGTACGTCTCCAATGACGGCGGCAACACCTGGTTTGTTACCGATGGCGACAACGTCCCCGATGGGCCGTCGGGCAGCGACACCAATCTCCAGGATGGGCCTTTCTTCCGCCGCGTTATTACCGCCATTGCTGTGGACCCGACCAATGCTAACGTCGTTTATGTGGCTGTCAGCGAAGTGGGGATGACCCACCCGCGAAGCACCAGCCCCGACAGCACCCGCTCCGGCATTTACAAATCCACCGACGGCGGACGCACCTGGACGAACGTTTCCTGGGACAAGATTGTGGACCTGACGAGCGGCACGGTGTCGGCCGTGGGGTTGTATTTCAGCGACTTGCTCATTCGGCCAGACAATCCGAACGTCGTTTTCACCGCCGTGGGCGACCCGCGTGGCAGCGATCTGAACGGCTTGTGGAAGAGCAGCGATGGCGGTAACTCCTGGACTCGCGTCCTTTCGTTTCCGGCCGGAAAATCCGAGCCGCGCGTCGGAGTGATTCATCTGGCTATCGCACGCAGCAACCCGGATATCATGGCGGCTGTCGTTACTGACGTGGCCGCCAATCCCGATGGGGCTCCTTATCGCGTCCTCCGCACGCTCAACGGTGGCACCACCTGGAATCTGCTGACACTTCCCTCCAGCCCCACACCTCCTATCAACCATCGCCATGCCGCTATCGCCATCCATCCCTTCAATCCCAACATCATGTATTTAGGCGGCGATGGCGGCAGTAATAGCCAGAACAGTCTCCTGTTCACCGCCAACGGAGGCGGCACATGGATTGACGTTTCCGCTGCGGGAATCAATCCGCCCCATCCTGGGCATAACGCCTTGACCTTCGATGCCAACGCCCGCCTTTTGGACGCGAATAATGGCGGTCTGTGGCGTTTTGACGGCAGTGCCTGGAGTAACCTCAATACCAACCTCAGGATTGCCAACGTCAATAACGCCGGCGTCAATTTCTTCAATCAGGACGTGCTGTTTGCCGGCACGGCTTATAACGGCCTGATTCGCTTTGACGATGGCGTCGGTTGGACCAGTCCGATTGCCAGCGGTTTGGCCGTACCGGCTACAGTAACCGATGTCGGCGAGGTCATTGTGGATGCCGTCAATCCGAATTTTGTTTATGCCATCCACCTGACCCGCAGTCCCAACACCCCCAATTTCCTGATCTACCGCTCGACAGATGGCGGGGCCAGCTTCGACCCGTTCATATTAGCCGGTTTTCCAGGCAACTACGTCTTGCCGCTGCTGGCACCGAGTGGCGCGGCCCGGAACTATTACCCGCCCCTGTTGCTCGAACCAGGGTTGGAAAGACTTTATGCTGGAAGGATTAACGTAGGCGAGTTCACCAACATTCGTGCTGTCCCGGGGATAAGTGTCGTTGGCCCGACATTCGCCACAGGGGAAGTAATCACCGCCATTGCTGCCTATCAAAGTAGCACCAGTCCAGGAGGGCCACCGGAGCGGCTGTGGATTACGACGTATTTCCCAACGGCCACTCCGGGCGCTGCCGGCGTTTACACCCGCACCGATGTCGGAGCTGGCGCTTGGACCAACGTTACCCCCTTCCCGGCATTTTTCGGAAAATGGAGTGACATTGCGATAAGTGGCTCGGCGCCATCGGATCAGGGGACGGCCTATATCGTGGCGGATGCGTTCCGTGATGAGGGTCTGCCCAACGGACAAATTTACGTGACCACCGATGCGGGAGTTACCTGGACTCCGATCGGCCAGGGCTTGCCCGACACTCCCATTCATGCGATCCATGTCGAGGCACGACGCCCCGGATTTCAGGATGACATTCTTTACGTTGCCACGGATCAGGGTGTTTATCGCGGCTTCTTTGAGCCGACCACCGCTCGATGGATTTGGACGCGTTTCTGGGACAACTTGCCCAATCTCGTTGTCACCGACCTGGATTTCAACCCGTACTTCAATCAGCTTTTCGCCAGCACCTGGGGCCGCGGCGTTTTCGGCATCCTGATCAACCAGAACGTGGCGCCGATGATTTTTGTTCCGCCGACGCAGACGGTATCCGAAGACCCGCCGTCCCCGCTGGTCTTCTCCGGTGCCAATGGCAATCAGATCGTGGTGGCGGATTTGGACGCGGAAAACTCCCCGGTGCGTGTCACCCTGACAGCAGCCAACGGCACGCTGACTCTGGGCACGACCGCTGGCCTGACTTTTATCAACGGGGATGGCGTCAGCGACGCTACCATGACCTTTGAAGGCAACCTCAGCGCCATCAATGCGGCCCTGAACGGCCTGCAATATTTTCCCAATCTGAATTTCAACGGTACGGACACGCTCACCATCACCGTCAACGATCTTGGGCACAACGGCCCAGGTGGACCACAAAGCAGTTCCGCTACGGTTTCCATCAATGTCACTCCCGTCAACGACGCCCCGGTTCTGGATGCCAGCGGCAACCCCTTCCTCGACCCTATCCTGGAAGACCAGATCAACAATAATGGCACGCTGGTCAGCGATCTGCTTGCTCGCACCGCTGGCGTTACCGATCCGGATGGCCCTGGGGCCGGCATTGCCCTGATTGGCGTGGATACCAGTAATGGCAGTTGGGAATATTCTCTGAACGGCGGGGTATCCTGGAATCCCGTGATTTCCCCCAGCTTTACCAATGCCTTGTTGCTACCGGCAACCGCCCGGTTGCGCTTCATCCCTAATCCGGACTTCAACGGCGCGATCGCCACAGCCATCACTTTCCACGCCTGGGATCAATCTTCCGGCACCGCTGGTACCACGGTGGATTTAACGGGGCAACTCGGCGGCAGCAACGCCTTCAGCGTGAATTCGGAGACGGCGAGCCTGACCGTCCTGCCTGTCAACGACGCCCCCATCGTGTTGAACGTTACCAATAACTGGACAAATCCGCTCACCGAGGACATTTTCCCACCGTATCCGGAAGTTACGCTGACGAATTTGCAACCCGGCGGCGGGCCGGATGAAAGTAGCCAAACCCTGAGCGTTACTGCTAGCCTCCAAAATGGAACCAGCATCACCGGGCAGTTCCGTTATAGTACCGACGGTGGGTTAACTTTCAGTCCTACGCCTCCGACTGGCCTTAGCCCCGGCGCTAATGTTATCGTCCGCTTTATCCCCGACGCCGATACCAACGGTTCAGGCAACATCGTGATTCGTGTGCAGGATGACGGGGGTACGGCCAACGGCGGAGTGGACACGCTGACGATCACCCGCCAACTGGTCATTAATCCCGTCAACGATCCTCCGGTTCTCGTCAACAAGGGTCCGATCACTGTCGACGAAGGAGCGGCATTTGTTCTCACCAGCACCAATCTGTTGACTACCGATGTGGATAATTCGCCCAGTGAGCTGACTTATACCCTGACGGCCACGCCCACGAACGGCGTACTGAAAAAATCCGGTTCGCCACTGGCGATCGGAGGGACGTTTATGCAGCAGGACGTCAATAGCGGACTGATTGTGTACGAGCACAACGGTTCGGAAACCACTAGCGATAGTTTCCAGTTCAACGTGCAGGATTCGGGAGGGCTGTCGCCTCTGGGCGGTCCCTTTACCTTCAACATCACGGTCGATCCCGTCAACGATGCGCCGATCTTTGGAGCGATTTCGCCGAATCCGGTAAACTTAGTGGAGGACTCCTTCAGCGTTCCCGTTCAGGTGTTCATTACCGGTATCAACCCGGTGGAAAGCGGCCAGGTGATTCTGTCGGTAAATGCTAGCAGCAGCGATGCGACGATCACCGGGCCGGTGGCGGTGACTTATCCGTATCTGGGTGATCCGACGCAGGCTTTGATCGAGTTCGCTCCACCAGCCAACGCGGCCGGGTCGGCTAACCTGATCATTACCATCCGTGATAACGGAGGCGGAAACGACACCACCACCGTGTTCGTGCCGGTCAACATCAGTCCGGTCAACGATCCCCCCAACCTCACGACGAACAATCCGCTCAACGTCAACGAGGGCGGGAGCGGCACGATCACCAGTGCCCGCCTGCAGTCCACCGATCCGGACAACACGGCAGCGGAGATTATCTACGAACTGACAGCGGCTCCGACTCACGGTACTTTACGTCGCAACGGTACGGCTCTGAGCGTGGGAGACACCTTCACCCAGGACGACATTAACAACAACCGCATCACCTACCAGCACGATGGTAGCGAAACCACCAGCGACAGCTTTGTTTTCAACCTGCGCGATGTCAACGGGGGGTCGGCTGGCAGCTTTGTCTTCAACATTACCGTCAACTCCGTAAACGATCCGCCGCTGGTGGACTTGAATGGCAGCGATCCCGGGACGGGTTTCACCGCAGTCTTTCCTCAGCCTGGGCCTTCCAGCGTGCTGGTGGTCAGCGCCACCGGTCTGACCGTGACTGATCCGGACAACACGACGCTGGCATTTGCCCGGGTGGTGCTGACCAATCGGCCGGACGGCAGTGCCGAGAGCCTGGCGGTGACTTTGCCGGCGGGCAGTCCGTTGACCTTCAGTTACAACCCCAGCACTGGTGAACTGTTGCTGACGGGCCCGGGGACACTTGCCGATTATGAAGCTGCGCTCCGAACTCTGGAGTATCTTAACAACCAGACTTTCCCCAATCTGACCACACGTACCATCACCGTGGAACTGAACGATGGCACAGTCACCGGGCCGGCAGCGATCGCCCAGGTAATCTTCACCGGGGCTGCCGTTCCGCAGGTGGATTTGAACGGCCCGGGCAGCGGGAAGAATAATGTGGTGGCACTCACGAATTCTTCCGTGGCCATTGCTCCGTTGGCCCAGGTGCAGGATAGCGACAGCCCGCTGCTGCGGCGGATGGTGGTGCGGCTGGTGAATCGGCCCAACGGTCTGAGTGAGCAACTCACCGTCACGTTGTCCGGAGGGATTAGCGGCTTTTATAATCCCGCTACCGGTGTCCTGGATTTGACCGGGCCGGCTACGGTGGCCGCTTTTCAGAACGTACTGCGTTCTGTCCGGTACGAAAACACTGCAGCCATTCCTGACCCGACACCCCGTACCATCCAGGTCTTCGTCAACGACGGGTATAACAACAGTGCCATGGCGACGGCGACGGTGAATTTTGGACCAGTCTTGACACGTCCCCAGCCGCCTAGTCTGGGCGGTGGCCGGGTGCTGATTGTTGTCGGCACGAATGGGAACGATCAGATTTTCGTTTCGCCAGTAACGGCGACGACTTTCCGCGTGGTGTGGAACGGACAGAACCTTGGCACGTTCAGCCGCAGCACGTATCGCCGCATTGCTCTATTTGGTCTGAACGGGGACGATCGGCTGGAGGTGGAACGCACCCTGGCGCTGGACGCGGTGATCGATGGTGGCCCAGGCAACGATGTTTTGCTCGTTGGTGCCGGCAACGATATTCTGCTTGGCCAAGCCGGCAACGATCGGCTTTTCGGCCGCGGCGGTCGCGACATCCTCATTGGCGGAGCCGGTGCAGATATCCTCTATGGGCACGATCCCGGCACCGGCCCGGTCGGCGACGACCAGGACATTTTGATTGGCGATAGGACCATCTACGACAACGACCTATCGCAACTGTTGCAGATTCAAAGCGTCTGGCTTGGGCCGACCGGCTACAGTTCCCGTATTTCGCTCATCAAGGGCGGAGTGAGCAGCCCACCGTTGACCACGGCACAACTGCTGGCTGACAATGCCGCGGATCAACTCTTCGGCGGCTGGGGCCAGGATTGGTTCTTCCGGCTGGCAACCAACGACCAGCTGCCCGACCGTGTCGCCAACGAACAAATCAACTGATGGGCCAGCTGGAAGCCCTAAGACACGAAGTATCGCACTTCGTGGCGTAGTGTTTTGCTCCTTCCTTGCTGGCGTTGGGCGGTAGCCGAATGTGCGACCGTCTGCCGCTGTTGTGCGATCCGTGAGCGAGTGGCCGCTTGTGAGTTGGGCATAAGGCCCGCGATGAAGGCGTTTGTAAGCTTATAGAATGAAAGAGCGTGAGGCGTGGTCCCGCATCGGAGGCGAGTCCGCGATTGGTGAATGCTGACGAGGTATTTCCGAACCGTGCGGAAGTCTGAGCGAGCCTATGGAAGCGATTCGTGTGCTGGTGATTGATGACCAGGAAGCACATGCCCAGGCGGTGGCAGAGAGCCTGGAGCGCATCGGTTATGAATGCGATGTGGCGACCAGTGGACCGGAAGGCATCAGCAAAATCGAAAAGGAGGATTACGACGTCATCATCACGGATCTCAAGATGGAGCCGGTCGACGGGCTGATGGTGCTGCGCAAGGCGAAGATGGAGTTGCCAGAAGCCGAAGTGGTGTTGATCACCGGTCACGGAGACATCAAGACTGCAGTGGCGGCGATGCAACAAGGAGCAGCGACGTATTTGACCAAGCCGGTGGATATCAATGAGTTACGGGCGGTGGTCGAACGAGTGGCGCAACGGCAGCGCCTGGCGCGAACCAATCTGGAATTGCAAAAGCGCCTCGACGAAAAATTCGGATTTGAAGGGATTGTCGGCAACAGTCCGGCCATGCATGCGGTGATCGAAAAACTCAAACAGATTGCCCCGACCAATGCAACGGTTTTGATCACTGGTGAGACGGGCACCGGCAAGGAACTGGTAGCCAAGGCCATTCATAATAACAGCCCGCGCAAGAACAAACCCTTTGTGCCGCTGAACTGCACGGCGTTGAACGAAAACCTGCTGGAGGACGAACTGTTCGGCCACGAACCGGGGGCGTTTACCGGTGCGGATCGGCTACGGAAGGGGAAGTTTGAATATGCCAACGGCGGCACGCTTTTTCTGGACGAAGTCGGTGACATGCCCCTGACACTGCAGGCCAAGTTGCTGCGGGTTATCGAAGACGGGCAGGTTTATCGCATCGGCGGCAACGAAGCGATCAAGGTAAATGTGCGGATATTATCGGCGACGCACCGCGATCTGGAAGGGCTGGTAGCCCGGGGAGCGTTTCGCCAGGATTTGTACTACCGGCTGAAAGTGGTAACCATCAAACTCCCACCGTTGCGGGAACGGCGGGAGGATATCACGCTGCTGGCCCACCATTTTATGAAGGAGATGGCGCAGCGCCATGGCAAAACCGTAACCGGAATCGCCGCGGAGGTTCGACGGGTGCTGACCGTGTATGACTGGCCAGGCAACGTCCGGGAACTGCGGAACGTCATTGACAGTATGGTGGTGCATGATCGCGACGGCGTGCTCGGCATAGACGATCTGCCGGAAGGGGAACTGTTGCAGCGTGCCCAGGGAGCGGTGTTACCAGCGACGGCAGAAAGCAGTCTCATTGGCAAACCGCTGGCGGTGGTAGAGCGATTCTACATCCAGCAGGCCCTGGAGCTGACCGGCGGAAATCGGGAAGAGGCGGCGCGAATGCTGGGAATCGGCGAACGAACCCTGTATCGCAAGATCAAGGAATGGGGCTTGAATGTGCGACGCCGGGGTAAGTCCGAGGCCAGCAATACGGAGGCAGCTGGTTTGCATCCACCGCTTCAGGCACCGACTTCGACACCATGACCCTGCCCCGCATTCAGCTGTTGCCGCCACAACTGGCCGGGAAAATTGCCGCTGGGGAAGTAGTGGAGCGTCCGGCCAGCGTGGTAAAAGAATTGCTGGATAACGCCCTGGATGCCGGGGCGACTCGCATTGTTGTCGAACTGGAACAAGGCGGTCGGGAAAGCATTCGCGTGGTGGATGACGGTTGTGGCATTGTGGTGGAAGACCTGCCGCTGATTTTTGCCCGCCATGCCACCAGCAAGTTGCAGCGTGAGGAGGACCTGGAGCGAATTCGCACCTTGGGTTTTCGCGGGGAGGCGTTGTCAGCTATCGGCAGCGTCGCCTGGGTACGGGTACAATCGCGCACGGCCCAGGCCGATGTCGGCGGGCAGATCGTCTGTGATGGCGGAACTGTGGGCCATGTTGAAGCCTGGGCCGGGCCAGTCGGTACCTGCGTGGAGGTGCGGCGACTGTTTTTCAATACACCCGCACGACGCAAATTCCTCCGCAGTGTCCCGACCGAACTGGGCCAGATCACCGAGACGGTACAACGCCTGGCGCTGGCGTTTCCGGGAGTGCAGTTTCGCCTGCTGCATCAACAGCGGCAGGTGCTGGAAGTACCGGCCTCGTGGGATCGGCTGGAGCGAATCCGCCACTTTTTCGGCGAAGAATTGGGCGATCGGCTCCTGCCGGTGCAGTACGCCACAGAAGCGGTGCGATTAACCGGATGGATAACGCATCCCGATTATACCCGGCCAAGCGGGCGCTGGCAGTATTTTTTCGTCAACCAACGCAACATTCGCGACCGTACCCTGGCGCACGCCTTACTGGAAGCGTATCGCGGCTACCTGATGGTGGGAAAACAGCCGGTGGCTTTCTTGTTTCTCGACATGCCGCCGGAACTGGTGGATGTCAACGTCCACCCGACGAAAATCGAGGTGCGTTTTCGCGAACCGCAGCAGGTGTATCTGGCGGTGTTGCTGGGAGTGCGGCAAGCCTTACAGCGATCGGCTCAGGCGACCTCGCTGCTGGTCGGCGGGACGACCCCGTCGGCGGCCGCTGCGGCGACGACTTTTCAGCCGATCACCGTGCCCCATCTGCGGCAGCATCCGCAGAAGCAGGACACCAGCGCTACTGCGTCAGCGGAACCGACTGTGGCTCGAACTGCTTCACGCCCGACGTCAGTTTCCTCGCGAAGCCTGCCGGAGTCGGTAACGGCAGAACCGCAGCAAACGACCAGTCCCCAATCGCCTATGGCTCCGCCTGTGGCAAGCGAAGCCGGGAAGGAATCTGCGGCATTGTTTGCCAGCCCACCGGTTCGGCGTGCTATGCAGCTGCATAACACTTACCTGCTCGTCGAAACTGCCGACGGCTTACTCCTGATCGATCAGCACGCTCTGCACGAGCGGATTTTGTATGAGCAATTCAAGGCGCAGGTGCAGGACGGCGCTTTGCCGAAACAGGCCCTGCTGATTCCTGAGCCAGTGGATTTGTCTCCGCCACAAGCCGCTGTGTTGTTCGAACATCGCACGGTGCTAGGAAGCGTGGGGCTGGAGGTGAGCGAATTCGGCGGCAGCACAGTGCTGGTGCAGTCCATTCCTGCCTGCTGGAACCGTCCGGCCAGCGAACTGGTGCACCTGGCTGTCGAATACCTCCTCGATCACCAACGCCTCCCGGAACCACAGCTCTTGCTCGACGACTTACTCAAGCGCATGGCCTGTCGTGCAGCAATCAAAGCCGGCGACCCGTTGCGTCATGACGAAATTGCTTCGCTGCTGGAATATCATGCCCGCCTGCCGGAAACCCATCATTGCCCGCACGGTCGCCCGACCGCTTTGTTCCTGAGCCGCCAGGAACTGGAACGCCAATTCCGCCGCATCTGAACAACGCACCAATGGAACTCCGGTGAGCAACCGGGCCAATGCCTGCATGGTGATAATGGCACAAGCATCTCCAAGGAGGTACGCTCATGGGCAAACCACGCGTCTTCGTCACCCGCCGCATTCCAGAAGCCGGGTTGCAGAAAATCCTCGCCGCCTGCGACGCCGAGGTCTGGCCCGGCGAACTGCCCCCTCCGTATGAAACCCTCGTCGAAAAGGCGCGTGATTGTGACGGCCTGCTGTCACTGCTGACGGATCGCATTGACGCTCCTCTCATGGACGCCGCTCCCCGGTTGAAAGTCATCAGCAATTACGCGGTCGGCTTCAACAATATAGACGTGCCAGCGGCCACACAGCGCGGCATCTGCGTCGGCAATACTCCCGGCGTGCTCACCGATGCGACGGCGGACATGGCTTTCTGCTTACTGATCGCAGCGGCTCGGCGACTCGTCGAGGGCCACCTTTACACACTCGCCGGTAAATGGAAAACCTGGGAACCGCTGGGCCATCTCGGTCAGGATTTGCTGGGTCGCACGCTCGGCGTGGTTGGCATGGGGCGAATCGGCTACGCTTTGGCCAAACGCTGCCGTTTCGGCTGGGATATGCGGATTTTGTACTACGACGTTCGCCCTAATGAACTGGCTGAACGCGATCTCGGCGCTCAGCGCGTTGACCTGGATACCCTGCTGGCGGAGTCCGATTTCGTTTCCGTCCATACCGACCTGAACGAAACCACTCGCGGCATGTTCAATCTGGAACGGTTTAGAAAGATGAAGCCGACCGCCGTCTTCGTCAATACCGCGCGTGGCCCGATTGTGGATGAACGGGCCTTGGCGGAAGCTCTGCAGAAAGGCTACATTTTCGCCGCCGGTCTCGATGTAACCGATCCCGAACCGCCGCTGCCCGACAATCCGCTGTTGCGTCTGCCGAATTGCATCATCGCTCCGCATATTGCCAGCGCCACGTTTGCGACCCGCAACGCCATGGCCGAAATCGCCGCCGATAATTTACTAGCGGGACTGCGCGGCGAACCGTTGCGTGCCTGGGTCAACCCTGAAGTCGCTCCACGCCGACGACGCTAGCCACTCCGCCCACCGACAGGCTTTCGTCATTACGCCTCCACCAAAAGACCTAACCACCAAGACGCTAAGAGACGAAGGAAGAATTTAGTGCCTGGTGGTTGCGACTTCTTGAACCGAGGAGCAGCCATGACGACGGTGCTGCGACGAAAACCTAGCCGTGCACGGTTACCGCGACGGATGACGCTGGCTCAATACCTGGCCGACACCAGCGGCGAACGCAAAATCGAATTGCTCGACGGAGAACCGATCGTGAGCCCGCAACCGCGAGCCTGGCATCAGCGTTTGGAATACCTCCTGGAGCACGTGTTGCAAAGATGGGTCGAAGCTCATCAACTGGGCGAAGTGTGGCACGAGATCGATATGATCCTCGACCCACGCAAACCACTGACCTACGTGCCAGACATCGTCTTTCTCGCTAAGGAACATGCGGAACGCTTGCGTGACGGTCGGCTATACGGCCCAGCGGATTTGTGCGTGGAAATCGAATCGCCTGGTGACCGGCCTCGCGTCCTGCGTCGCAAATACCGCGATTACGCCCGCTACGGTGTCGCCTGGTACTGGATTATCCGCGTGGATGAAGATGGGCCATTCGTCGAGGAGAACGAGAATCGGGGCGGCGAATTCGTGGTGCGGCAGGAGATTGAGCCGGGGGAATGGTTTGCACCGGGGGCGTTTACGGGATTGCAGGTGAACCTGGCGGTGCTGGCGAGTGGCGAATTCAAGCGGGCGGTACGCGGCAAAGCCAAACGCCTGGTGTAAGATGCCAAGACAGAACCACGAAGACGCTAAGACACGAAGGAAAAACTTAGTGTCCTGGTGTCTTAGTGGTTGCACTTTCCCATTCGTCGGGAAAGCCGATGCGTCCACGCCCAGGGTCGTCGGGTATAATGCTGGAATTGAAACGGATGGGGAGAACGGACGATGAGCGCGGCTGAGCCTTACCGGCTGGTGATTGGCCTGGAGGTGCACGTCCAGCTTCTGACGAAGACGAAGTTATTCTGCGGGTGCAGCACGGAGTTTGGTCTGCCGCCCAACTCCGCGACCTGCCCGGTGTGTATCGGCATGCCCGGTGTGTTGCCGGTGATGAATCGCCAGGCCCTGGAACTGGCGTTGAAAGCGGCCCTGGCTCTCAACGCCGACATCGCCCCGTTCACCAAATGGGACCGCAAAAACTACTACTACCCCGACCTGCCGAAAAACTACCAAATCAGCCAGTATGATTTGCCGTTCAGTCGCAACGGCTGGCTGGAGATCCAGACCACGAATGGCCGCAAGAAGGTACGGCTCATCCGCGTGCATCTGGAAGAAGATGCGGGCAAGATGTTGCACGATGAGACGGGCATGGGCCGCGACAGCCTCGTAGATTTGAATCGCGCGGGCACGCCATTGCTGGAAATCGTTACCCGCCCCGATATGAATTCGCCGGAAGAAGCCCGGCTGTTTTTGGAGGAACTGCGGCTGCTGTTGCGAGAACTGAAGGTTTCTGACTGCGAGATGCAGGAGGGGAGCTTGCGGGTGGACGCCAACGTCAACATCCATATTCCCCAGGGAGATGGCTACGTGGCCACGCCCATTGTCGAGGTGAAAAATCTCAATAGTTTCCGCTCGGTAGAACGGGCCATGGCTTACGAAGGCCAGCGGCAGTACGAGGAATTCCTGCGCACCGGTAAGAAACTCGGCGAAGTGCCGAAAGCCACTGCCGGCTGGGATGAGGATCACGGCATCACCGTCGTGCAACGCCGTAAGGAAGAGGCCTCCGATTATCGCTATTTCCCCGAGCCGGACTTGGTACCGGTGCTAGTCGATCAAGCCTGGCTCGATCGGCTGCGAGCCGAGCTCCCGGAACTGCCCGCGGCCCGGCGGGAACGATTTCAGACGCAGTACCAGCTTTCTGCCTACGACGCCGGCGTCATCGTCAGCCAGGGGCTGGCTTTTGCCGATTATTTCGAGAAAGTGGCAGAACTGACCGGCGATGCCAAGGCCGCTGCCAACTGGTGCACCAATCAGGTTCTGCAAGTGCTCAACGAACGCAAGATCAGCATCCACGAATTCCCGCTGCCACCGCAGCGTCTCGCCGAACTCATCCACAAGCAGCGACAGTACCATGTCAATCCGCAGCGAGCACGCGAGGTCTTTGCCGAAATGCTGAAGACTGGCGAATCGGCAGAAGCGATCATCAAACGGCTGGGGCTGGATGTCACGTTTTCCACGGAGCAACTGCGGGAGTTGGTGAAAAAGTCTATCGCCAGCCAGCCCAAAGCCGTCGCCGATGTCCGTGCCGGGAAAGCCAAGGCGATGGATGCGCTGGTGGGGATGGTGATGCGCGAAACCCGCGGCAAGGCCCCGCCCGAAGAAGTCCGCCGACTCATCCAGGAAGAACTCGCCATCGCCTGAACACGACCGGGCCGGCTCGGGCTGCGGTTTCCTGTCGCTGGAATGCTGCAAAGCCTGAGTGGCAGTCTTGATGGGTGCGAAACTGCGAAACAGGCATCAGCAGGTTTATTTCCATTCTGCCAAGGCAGGCAATTACCGGCTAAATCTCGCGTACCCACGCAGCTAATTCGTTCAGTATCGCCGCGTGCTGCGACCAGGGTAAGCCATCCACCCACAAGTCGCCGTCCTGGTTCGCCGGAAATCCAGTTACGCCGTCGCATAACGGCACCCGCTGGAGGACACCGTGCCACAATTCCTTCTGCCGTTGCGGTTCGGCCAGGGCGAGGAAACGTTCGGGCAATCCTCGCAGGCGACATACCCCGGCAGCGAGTGCATAGGCGCCCCAATTACTGACCCCTGCGGGGATGAGCCAATCGGTGGCCACACGGCAGGCGATGCGATCGCCGGAAGGGATTTGCTTCGCCAGAACCGACCAGGGAACCTTGCCCATGCCGATCTCATTTCCGCCATCACCGATGCCAATAGTAGTAAAATTCGCCAACTCGAAAATTCGATGCAGGGGGGCATGGCAGGCGGTAACGTCCTGGCCGTTCATGTCGTGATACCGATCCCAGTGCTCGGGCGGCACACGTGCCAAAAAATCAGGTAAATCTTTAGGCCAGCGCTGGCTCAGGTGTTGCGGCGTGTAAGCTGGGCCGGGTCGTTCGATGGCAATCCAGCAGGTTGGTTCTCCCGACGCACTGGCGAGAAGGTCCGCCACTCCTGCAGAACCGGACGAGCGTGGCAAGGTGAAATTCGTGCATTGGCTGGCCATTATGTTCCGCCCCTGGCCAGCAACAACGAAGACAGGAATCGCAACTTCGCTGGCCGTGCTTGCCCGCTGCCAGGCCTGGGCAACTTCGTGCTCGGCCCATAGACGCACGCGGTGTCCGCACGCCGCCAGACATTCCGCCAGCAGCCAGGCGCCCATCGGCCCATCGGTTTCCCACAGGCCAGCCCGGCAGATGAAGAATCCGCTTACCACGTTCACCGTCAGCGATGTTCTTTGGGCCAGATAATAACAGGCCGACACCAGATCGCGCTGCCCGATCTCCCGCATGCAATCGTTCGCCAGTCCCCTCCGCGCCAGCCCGGGCTCGATCATACGCCACAAAGCCGACCAGTTCCGTCTTTGCACATCCTGGTTCTGGTTCATGACGGCCACCGCGCACAGGCACATTCCGAAGCCGGATTCGTTCGCTATAATTTTGCAGCGTACCCTGACGGTACCGGCCAGGGGCCAATTCATTCCCCATCTTATCAGTCCAGGGTGCCCAGCCACACAGCGGGTGAAGCTTCTGGCCCGTAATACCCGCGAGATCGGAGGGTCGGCACGTGCCCGTGCAAATGGAACTGCGGCGAATCGTCATCAGCGAAATTCAGGAGCAGCAGGTCATCTACCTCAAGGAAGTGGACGGCGAGCGATGCTTTCCGATCGTCATCGGCATCTTCGAGGCCACCAGCATCGAACGCCGCGTCAAAGGAATTGTCTCGCCCCGGCCACTGACCCACGATCTGATCGCCAGCGTGATCACCGAACTCGGCGGAGAATTGCAGGATGTGATCATCAACGACCTGCAAAATCATACTTATTATGCCCGATTGCGGATTCGCCAGGACGGCGAGCTGCGCGAAGTGGATAGCCGACCCAGCGATGCCATCGCTCTGGCCGTTACCTGTCGCGTTCCCATTTACGTCAACGAAAGTGTGCTCGAAGAAGCACTCGGCAGTTGACGGTTGAGGTACGGAATCAGGCCTGTCGCGAGCTCTCCGCCGGTATCGGGCGGGTGATCGTTAGCGCTTCGCTGATGACGCACATGATCGCAGCAAAGACCACCAGCCGCAGCGTCAATACCACCCGTGCGCACTAACCGAAGCGGCAAGCGTCACCCGGGCGTACCATGGAAAGCGCGTTTGCAACGGAAAGCGGTTTTCGGCCAGCCGCGTTCACGTGCACGACGAAGAGCGGCGG